>Ga0114930_10001022_pt1 | contig 27751 bp, 26 predicted proteins | sample AnhtaG_FD_87300 | JGI IMG/M metagenome (GOLD analysis project Ga0114930, IMG submission 87300) | Deep subsurface microbial communities from Anholt, Denmark to uncover new lineages of life (NeLLi) - Anholt_01485 metaG | ecosystem: Environmental > Aquatic > Marine > Oceanic > Sediment | place... | reverse complement strand
TCGGGGCTGGGAGCGTCCAGATCGTCCAGGAGTCGGCCGTCGTATGTGATAGGACCGCGGGTAATCTCGCCTAGAAAGTCCACTGTCAAGTACCGCCTGGGCATAACAGCACCTCCACCTCCGCCTCCATTACTGACCGGGTTGACGGTGATGAACACCGTGGCCACATTGGAATCCGTGTATGTATCGTTGGCCTTGTAGGTGAAGGCGTCGGAGCCATTAAAGTCGCCAACGGGAGTGTAGGTAAAGGAGCCATCGGCATTTAGGGCAAGCGTGCCATTAGACGGATCGCTTACCTTAACGGCCGTTAGCGGGTCTCCTTCGACATCGCTGTCGTTACCAAGCACGCCAGGGGCGGCTACGTTGAGGTCGTTGTCCTCATCGACGCTGTAGGTATCATTGCCCGCCACCGGGTCATCGTTAACTGGGTTAACGGTGATGGCCACCGTAGCATTTTCTGAGTAGGACGCGCCGTCATAAGCGTTGTAGGTGAAGGCGTCGGAGCCATTAAAGTCGCCATCGGGAGTGTAGCTAAAGGAGCCATCGGCGTTCAGGGCCAGCGTGCCGTTAGATGGATCGCTTACCTTGACTGCCGTTAGCGGGTCTCCGTCTACATCGCTGTCGTTATCCAGCACGCCAGGGGCGGCTACGTTGAGGGCGTTGTCCTCATCGACGCTGTAGGTATCATTCACTGCCACCGGCGGGGTATTGGCCACCGTAATGGTTACCACTTCCCCAACATCACCAGAGGCTTCATTGCCCGGGGGCTGTCCGTGGTAGAGTTTTACCGTGATTGTATAATTTCCAACTATAGTATAGGTATGATTTGGGTCGGAACTCCATGTGGCTGTAAAATTAGCTCCAGATTCAGTTGGAACAAAATTGGAATCTATATCCAATACACCATCGCCCCAGTTAATCTGGACCTGATATTGGTCGAGTTGGCCGGGGAAATATGTTGCTGAAGCATTGCCTGAAAGACTTATAGGGTTGGTATAAGTATTATTAGATGGGTCGCTCCCTGGGCCGCCTGTGACCTGATCAATGCTTATCGAAAAAGTTGGTGGTTCTGCCTGCACTGTTAAAGCCAGCCCTAGAACCATTGCTAGGGCTACCAGTGTGGCTAATACCTTCTTCATTAGATTTGCCTCCTCTTTCCCAAGAACTACCCTACGCTCTCGTGCTTCGTCTTGCCTACAGCTTAGTCCTGGTTAAAACAAAAATGTCACGCTAGGCGAGACTATCTGACAAACATAATAGCTTTTTCTGGCCTTAATTATATATAGGATTTTATTATTACACAATAGAATTGGTACGTCAATTACCCTTAGCCTAATTTATCTTCACTTTTATTACATAATCGCAGAGGATTTCACCATCCGTGTCGAAGCAGTGTGGGCAAGTTCATGACCTAAAGCCGTCATGGGAGATGAACTCATAAACACCCTGAGACTGTAGCTCTACTTCATGTTAACGCTAATACCTTTCCACTCCAAAGCCATCGCGAGCTCTTCGCAGTCTGCACTATTGGTCCTCGTAGCAAGAAACCGCGCCGGAATTGGGCCTTCTATTGTTGTCTCGGTTTCTAGAGGTAACTGCAGACGGATCATCCAGGTAAATACAGCATGCTTAGCTGTTGAAGCATCATGCGGTATATTATAAGACTATTATATACATAATAGATTAAAATTCATTGTTATTACTTGACAAAATATAATAAACAATGTAAAATATTAACGCTATAGTGTGAGGCCTGTATCTAACATATGGTTCAGTCCCAAGAGGCCAATGTTTATACCGATTGGTCAGAGGCGAGAAGCCGACCCGTCGTAGGGATTAAATATGAAGAACTGGTTGCCATTAGCCTGCAAAGGCGCAGTTATTATCCTCCTATTTGCCTGCTCTGGCTTAGCAGCTAACTTCGGCCCTACAGCTGAAGGCCGTGCCCTGTCAAACCATGCTGCATCTGCAGAGGCAATTTCGGCAAGCAACACTTACCTCGACAAGCAGTGGGCTCTTGGCAAGACCAATTGGTTCCAGGCCCGGCATCTTACATCTGACAGCCCTGACATCGTGGTTGCCATCCTCGACACTGGCATTGACAAAGACCATAAGGATCTAATCGGTAAGGTTATGGCTGAGATTAATTTCAGCGACAGCCCGGTAGCAGATGACCTTCACGGCCATGGTACGCATATTGCCGGCATAATCGCTGCAGATACGGACGATGCTATGGGTGTTTCTGGGGTAGCTCCAGGGTCTCTGATGATGAACGTTAAAGTGGCGGATGATAGAGGCAGATGCGATGCGGTTGCAATAGCTGACGGCATCGTGTGGGCCGTGGAGAGCGGCGCTGCAATTATCAATATAAGCCTGGCTCTTTCCGAGCCATCGGAGGTCCTGGAGGAGGCGATAACCTATGCCTGGAACCATGGGGCAGTAATAATTTCAGCTGCAGGCAATAGCGGTGGTTCAGCTCCGCAGTATCCGGCCTACTATCATCAAGTTATTGCTGTTACTGCCACTAGTGAGGATGACTCGCGGGCACCGCTAGCTAGCTATGGCGACTGGGTAGATGTTGCCGCTCCAGGGTACCAAATCTACTCTACACTGCCGGACAACGAGTATGGTTATAAAACCGGCACCTCCCAGGCTGCAGCCTATGTTGCCGGGCTAGCTGCGTTTCTCTACAGCATAGCTACTGATAGCGACGGCGATGGCTTGGTCAATGACGAGGTCAGATCAGCCATCGAAAGCAGTTGTCAGCAAATCGATGGCAACGGCATGGGAAATGGCTTAGTGGACTGGGCGAAGGCGGTTGCCCTGCTCGATACGTGAAGCGAATTTGCTCCCATTGTCGCTCTCTCCCTGTGCTTTGGTACTGAAAGCGCCCTACCTATAGGAGCAAACAGGCTTCCCAGCGACAACGGTCAATCCCGGCCAAAGCCTATCTTCAGTCCCCCTACTCCTTCTCCAGTTCGAGGATGGCCACCAGTCCGTGTCCACAACCGATTCCCCGCTGAAGCCTTATTTCCAACTCCCTGAGGGCATAGCCCAGACGTGGCTCGATGATGTTGGCTCTAACATCTCCCGTCCCTGAGTGGTGGACGGCGGCGATGAGCCGACGCATTTCAGCCATGGCTATTCTCAGAGCCCGGGGGTGATGCTGTCCTATCTCAGCCCTTGGTAAAGCTTTGGCCCTATCGTAGTGGCCAAGGAGGGCGATTACATATTCAACGAGAGCATTCCAAGAGTTGTGGAACATAGTGTAGAACTCGTTTGCCTCAGGGAACCCGTCTTTAGGAACATAGCTGATTAAAAGGCTTTCGAGGTCGGTCCGTATGTTGGGCTCGAACAGGGAGTTGACCTGTTGTCGCATCGGCTGGGCATGGGGATTGTAGTCGCCGGTATCTATGTGGCGACCGACCAGTACAGAGCGATCGAATAGCTGTCTTAGCCTGATCTTGACCCCTGATCGACGCCTTGCGCTCTGGATGATGGACAAGACCTCGCGACGGGTGAGGAGTAATAGGGTCAGTGAACTCAGCTCCCGGTAGTCCCTCTCATCCTTGGGATAAATATAGGAAATCACATATTCCATCCACTGCTCGTGCTCCAGATCATTGCTCCACAGCGATTGCCACTCGTAGGAATAGCGGCCGAGCCAGTCAGCGATGATGAGGGAGCCATCCCGGCCATTTTGGGCAAGCTTTGCCAGCAGCTTTGCATTCAGCTCGTGGCCGTTATGGGAAGGGCTCCCATAGGATGCAAGGCAGATGTCATAGGGTTCTTCAGACTCAAGGTCTAGTTCATTGAAGTTGCTCTCAATGAAGGTCATGTTGCGCTGATGGCCATATATAGCATTGGCCTGGGCTATGAGTCCGGGGTTGAGGTCGACCCCCTTGTAGAACTCCAGTAGCCCGGGCTCGATGGCTATGTTGGCATGGGAGGAAAGGGCGGTGTCCCCCCGCTTGACCCCCATAAGCAGCTCATAGCCATCGCCGCTGCCACAGCCCACGTCCAGGATGCGAAGCTTTTCGTCCTTCTGCCTTTTACCGTCTACCATCCTCTCTATATAAGGCTGGATGAAGAGCCGCATTACCTCATCCTCCCACAGCCGCCTCACATTGTCGTACTTACCGGTGAGGCCAGTGACCTTCTCATACTGGCCGCTCCTTATAGCCTCATCATAGGCCGATCTCTGGTATGTCACGGCCCACCTCGCAACCCTTGCTGCAATTCCTCCACCACCCTCACTGCGTGGAAGGCATCGGCGCCGTAGCCATCGGCACCGATCTCAGCAGCGAACTCCTCCGAGATTGGGGCGCCGCCGATGATCACCTTGACCTTATCCCTTAGCCCAGCCTGGGCCAGGCTGTCGATGGTTTCCTTCATCGCCGTCATTGTGGTGGTTAGCAGCGCCGAAAGACCGATAATATCGGGCTTCTCCTCCCTGACTATGGCCACGATCTGCTCCGGGGTGATGTCAGAGCCCAGGTCCTTCACCTCATAGCCAGCTCCCTTTAGGATGATGCACACAATGTTCTTGCCTATATCGTGGAGATCACCCTTGACCGTGGCCATCAACACCTTCCCCTTGGATGTCATGCCCGATTTAGCCAGGTGAGGTGACAAGATATCCATGGCTGCCCCTACAGTCTCCGCTGAGGCCAGCATATCGGGGATGAAGTACTCCTTCGCCTCAAACTTCCGCCCCACTACCTTCATCGCCTCAGTCAGACCCTCCATAACTATATACCTGGGGTCTATCCCTCGGTCTAGTGCCTGCTGTACGAGTTCCTTGACCCCAGGTTGCCCTATCATCCCCTCTTCGAAGCCCTCGTCGTCCTTGTCCATGCGACCCTGGATCACGTTCTGCCTTACTTGCTCTATGATATCATCGCTCATGCTATCCCTCGCGGTATGAATTAAGTCTGGGCAGTATCCCAGGAACCTCCCTAAATACCCTATCGGTAATCTCCGGTGAGATATGCTCCACCGGACGCAGAAGCAACTCCTGCAACCTCTCATTGGCCCGGAGCAGGACCTCGTCCCTTGCCTTATCGCCCTCAAAGGGGTAGGGCAGGGTTACTTCCCCGGAGCGCATCTTTGGCCGAATGTAGCGTACAAAGAGCTTCTGCGGTGTAGTCATCACTTGGCGTATCTGCTCCAACGATGTAGCCACCTCGGCTTCATCCACCTTGGGTGCCCGGAGCATGGATTTCACCCAGCCGATGTGGGCATCGTCCAGCACTGCCTGAACCGGGCAGAAGGTGGCGGTCTTGTCCAGCAGGCCGAAGGCGTAGTGGATGTATTGAGCGCCGCTCAAGGCGATGACTATGTCGGAGAAGAGCTTCTCCACCGTGGCCTGAATGCCGGGGACCTTGACATCGGCGACTCCCGCCGTGGAGTAGCAGGGAAGGCCGTAGAAGCGGGCCATCTGGACGCAATCGACATTGTACTGATTGAACTCCGGGACACCATATGAGTCGGCCAGGTCTTCAAGTCCGGCTCTGGTGGGCACGCTGCCATAGATGACCGGAGACCCCGGCTTGACCAACTGACTGAGGGCCATACCGGCGAGGATCTCGGCATTAATTTGAGCTACCATGCCATCCTCTTTGATGGGAGCGGTTGACCCTCCCTGGGGGGAGGCCGAGATCACCAGTGGCATCCCCCTTCTCACTATCTCAATGCACTTTTGGGTGGTATCGTCCACCAGTTGAAGGGGGCTCTTGAAGACGCAGGTGATGAATGAAATGATGGGGTTACGCCTTAGCTCCTCCTCGCCGCCAGCGATTATCTCCGCCAGCCGGATCACCTCATCCAGCTTATCCAGGCTGGTTAGGCCAGCCATGACATGCTTGGTCATGTTGTTGAGGCAGGCAAAGAACTTATTGACATCCTTGTTTTCCTCAGTGATGTCCTCGTCCTGAATGTTCACCGGGCGTATGAAGCCGTCGAGGTTGTCCAGGTGCTCACCGAGTCGGGCGGCAGCACAGAGATCGGCCAGCATACCACGCCGCGGATGAAAGGTCGCCAGCTCAACCTCAACGCTGTGATCCGTTTTACTGACGAAGGTCTCCACCTGCATATCAAGCCACACGTTGGTCTCCGACCCGCTGGCGAAGTATACCCGGGGCTCGCTTCCATCCAAAATCAGGCTGTTCTCCTCCCGCCTGGCCCCCAGCTTTACCACCTTGGGAGTTGTCTTTAAGGCGCTGAGTACCAGCGCCTCGGGGATGCTCAACTGCCAGTGCCCAGCCGATGGCTCGCTAATGACCTTGGCCCCGTGGCTAGAAAAAATATCTGCCGCCTCACGGTTGTAGCACATGATGCCAGGATGACGCAGGATCTCTATAGAAGCACAGTGGATGCTCTCTATCTGATCCCGGTCGAGCCTCTCATATATCCTGTGGACCAAAACACCCTCTCTGGGCATGGCCTACTCCGTTATCCTTCCTCTTCGGTAGTCCTTGAGATAGCCCTTACAGAATGGGTCATAGCCCAGAACTACCTGTGCCGCCTTGATGTGGGCCATCAGCCTTGTGTCTAGGGGGTCCAGGATTACCGAGTCCAAGCCCAGGAACATGGCCATTGACAGCAAGGCCCGATTTATCGTACCCCTCAGCGGCAAGCCGTAGGAGACATTGCTCAAGCCGAGGGTGGTCTTAGCCTGAGGATAGCGGGTCTTAATCTGCTCCAGCGCCTTCAGGGTAACCATCCCCTGTTCGGTGTCTACTGAAAGGGGAAGGACCAGAGGGTCGATAAATATCCTCTCAAAGGGCACACCATAGGCCGCAGCTCGTTCCAAGATGCGATGGCAAGCCTTCAGCCGGCCCTCCACATCTCTGGGGACGCCACTATCGTCCATAGCTAGGGCGATGACACTAGCCTGGTGCTCCAGGGCCAGGGGCAAGAGGGCCTTAAGCTTCTCCTCCTCGGCGTTTACCGAGTTGATGATGGCTGTATCGCCTCGATAATGTATCAGACCTTCTTTGATCGCCTGGGGCGCTGAGCTATCTATTGCCAGGGGGGCATCGGTCGCTGCCCGAACCGTGTCGATGGTCCACCTGAGGTCCTCCACCTCCTGCTCCAATCCCTGACCCCTTCCTGCGTTCACATCCAAATAATGAGCCCCAGCATCCACCTGCTGGCGAGCAAGCTCCTGCAGGAAGGAAGCATCCCTATGGCCTATAGCCTCGGCCACCCGCTTGCTGGTGGCGTTTATCTTTTCACCGATTATTAGCATAACACCTCAATCTATAATCCCCGGTATCTCCTCAAGTATCCTTTGCCTTACCTCATCCGGGAGCTGGTAGCCGGGGGCAGAGAGTATCTCCTCAACCCTCTCATGGGCTCTCATGTATGTGTCCCTTTTGCCTTTGGCCTGCCACTCTTCCAGGTTATCCCTTTCGCTCAAAGTAGGCTGGTAATGCTCGGTGCGCATGTATTTCCTGGTATGCCTGGTGGAAACGAAGTGCCCCCCGGGGCCCACCTGCTTGATGAGGTCAAAGGCAAGGGAATCTTCATCCACCCTTATTCCCTCTACCGCCCGCATCACCATTCCTAGGATCTCGTTATCCGCCACATATTTCTCGTAGCTCACACTGAGGGCGAAGTCGAGCAAGCCCGCGGCATCATGGATGAAGTTAGCCCCGGCCAGGGCGCAGAGCAGGCTTGAGAGTGCCGACTCATAGCCGCACTGGGCATCGATGGTCTTAGCATCGGACATACCGGCGGTGGCGTAGAACGGGAGGCGATAGAACTGCGCCATCTGGGCGCCGGCGGCATTCAACAGCCCCATCTCGATAGCACCGGTGATGTATTTCAGGTCGCGAAGGTCGGTGCTGGAGGCCACTGAGCCGTAGATCGCCGGGGTGCGGGGATTCACCAGTTGGGTGAGACAGATCCCGATGAGGGAATCCACGTTCTGAATCACCAGGTTGCCAGCCAGTGTCACCGGGGAGGTAGCGCCGCACAGGGGCTCAGCGGGAACCACTATGGGAATGCCGGCCTCAGCAATGGCCACAATCATGTCCCCGTAGGCCCTATCCATCTTAAGCGGGCTTATGGCGCATATTATCATAGAGATGATGGGGTGGCGACGAAGTTTCTCTGCAGAGCCAACGATGATCTCCGCCATCCGGATCACATTCTGGATGCCCTCCGGAGTGTAAACCCCGCCCATAATGTGCTTTGAGGTATTGTCCAAGCCGGCAAAGAAGCGGTTGACATCCACACCCTCCACTGGGACATCGTTGGGATAGGTGGGTAACAGGAAGAAGTGGATGTTGTCCAGGCCATCGACGAGCTTGGCGATCTGCTTCAGGTCGTTGAGGGTGGCCCTTCGTCTTTCTCCCGACTGCGTGTCGATGACATGAAGAGCGGTGCCTCCGGTGCCAGCATAAACCCGAGCCCCACCCAGGGTTATGTGATGCTCCGGGTGGCGACCATACAGGGTGACCTCCGATGGCGCCCGGGAAACGAGCTCCATGACCGTCTCCCGGGGCAGCTTGGCGATACAACCCTGTACATCAGCCCCGGCATCTCGGAAAAAGGCTAGCGCCTTCTCCGAATTGACCTGGAAGCCTACCTCCTCAAACACCTTCATTGAGGTGTCGTGGATCTGGGCTATATCATCATGCGACAGCGGCTTGTAGCTGCCGCCTTCCAGTCCCTTTCTGACCATATCACCTTCGGCTTTGACAATCCATCTGGGTGCACAAGCGGCAGGGCGAAAATTTGATCTGACGTTTCTCCGACCGGCCGAGGCCGATGATGCCGGAGACCGATTTTCGGGGCATCATGAGGCATTCCTCGGTGAGATTCACCCCTAGGGGGGCCGAATTCATGGCCTGAAAAAGGACCCTCTGCTGGGTGATATCCCAGTCGCAATATCCAGGGCTAAATCGCAGCGTTGTCTCAGCGCCATTGGAGATTGCAAGCTGTCGAACTTTGTCCTGAAGATAGCAGGCCGTTTTCTCCGCTGCCTCGGAGCCTACGGCGTCGAGTATGGTAGCCTTCAGCATCTGTCCTTCCTTCGTCAATTGGGCCACTCTCTCCTCGAGGCGCCGGCCTATATTGCTCACGAAGAAGGCAACCTGCTGGCAGCGGGCCAGCACGAGGCTCAACACCTCGCTGGTTATTGTCAGGCCATCCTCCAGGATAACCCGGGGGCGGCGGATCCGTCCTATGTTCATGATCTGGTAGAAACAAGAGGGCTGGATAAGTCCATAGGCTTCCTCAATCTCCTCGTCTATTATGGATGAGATGGATCCGTTAGGGCCTTGATTTCTCGCGTAGCCTAGATAGCGGCACACCTCATCCTTGTCTATCTCTATTTCGAAGTCCCTGATCGCCTTGACCATGGAACCCCCTTTCCTTATCAGCTTGATCAATACGAATGCGATACCGTGCTAAGAGCGAAAATCCCCTTTCCCTGGATCCCATCTGGCTACCAAGTGGGCTACTGCCGGTTGGGGGAATCTATCTTTAAAAATTCGGTAGTAATATAACTCCTCTGCTGAATGGAGCTTCAGCCCCTCATCCGTCTGCCGATGAGACGTGAAGTCCGAGCTTGAGACCGTTTTTTCAGCCAGAGGGCCCATGATGGCGGACGACCCAGCCCCTGCGGCAAATGGTCGTTTAATTCGCCATACGATATTATCGGGAAGGCGTCCGGAAAACGCACGGCGCAGGATCCACTTTTCAACCTGCTCCTGGCCGTAAACCTTCCATCTGGCCGGTATCTTGAGGCAGAAGTCGGTCACCGCCCTATCAAGGAAGGGGGTGCGAAACTCCAACGAATGAGCCGACATCATCCGGTCCAGCCTTTGCAGCCCGGTGTTATAGGCCACTTCAATCAGCCGATCCATCATCTTTTGTAGCTCTGCCTCGTCCTTGGCCGTCTTCAATTCATGGTAGCCACCGAGGAATTCATCGGAGCCCTCGCCGGTGAGCACGCAGCCAGTATGCCTCGCAGCCAGACGCGCTGCGAAGTAGTTAGCTGCCGCTCCCCTCACACAGTCCTCCTCAAAGGACTCAAGGTAATAGATCACTTGGGGCAGGGCCTCAGCTATCTCACTTTCGGTATAGGTGTATTCGTGATGCTCGGTTCCCAGATAGCGTGCCACCTCACGTGCCCGCTCCCGATCCTCTCCATCGCCTATACCTACAGTGAAGGTTTTGAGGTTAGGCCGATGTTCCTTGGCCAGGCAGGCGATAATGCTGCTGTCCAGCCCCCCACTCAACAGCACCCCATCAGGCACGCCATCGGCCATACGCCTCTCTACCGCACGCTCCATCAGATCGGCTAGAATCCGAGCTGCCTGCTCCGGAGTGTCGAAATCGGGGGTCTCTTCACCGACAGTGGCATATTTCTCGAAACCCAGTGTGGAGGTGTATATATGCTGCGGCGGAAATTCTTTGATATCGTTGGTCACATGACAAAGGGCCTTGGCCTCGGAGGCGAAGAAGAATTCACCGTCCCGCTGGCCGTAGTATAGGGGTTTCAGGCCCACCGCATCCCGAGCCAAGATAAGATTGTTACCATCGGCTATGGCGCAGGCGAAATCGCCATCCAGCGCCTCGGCAAACCTGTGGCCATGTCTCTCATATAAAGAGAGCAATAACTCGGCATCGGCCAACCCTGTGCCTTCTGCATCGTAAACATGGCCATCGAGCACAGCGGTCCTGTCCCCATGGCAAGCATAGGCCCTGGGCTTGGGCATCTTCTCCGAGGGCAGCACGCAGCAGCCCAACCTCACATAGTGCTCAGGGCTGAGCCAAGCCTCATGAGGCCCCCTGTGCTTTAGCCTCTGGAGCAAACCTTCCAGATTAGCACCGCTTGCCGTTATTCCTGCAATTCCTGCCATTATTCAAACCTAACTACTAAGCAAAACCAAGCGTTTACCCATCTAACCAAGCGGGGATAGCTCTGTTTTAAACTGGCTTCAATCAGCTTCAGACAACAAGAGGCTTGTGCCTCACTGCCGAATCCACCATCGTCCCACACACCCTCTAAAAAGCCATCCCTATTGGGCTCACTGAGCTGCCTTCCAGTGAGCGGTCGCTACAGAGCCAGTATTAGATTGTGGCTACTAAGGAGGGAAGTTCATGGGGGGGAGGGTTTTCAGCGGAGGAAGATAGAGGCCAGCTGGGGGAATATGTGGAGGAGATAATAAAGTGAGGGGGTTTTGCAACTCTACTGCAGTCCAAACTGTAACACGGATCCAGGCAACTTATTTCAATCCAAATGTCCTATACTCATACCTCGTCCCTATATTATTATATTCGCGGGTGTCTGTCAAGCGAGCCTCTATGATGGGAGGCAATAGGGCTCGCCAACCGAGGTCTATGTCCGCTGAGAAGAGCATCACCGCTCTCCCCATCTCAGCGGACACTAGCCCTCCACGACGTCCTTTTTCAGGCCTCTTCGCCTTTTCAAAGCTAATTTGGGATCATTGTAATACCTATCGTATCCAGTCCAGATACCAAACCAAAGGTTATTCTGTGGACACAAACAGGTTCGAAAGCACCACAAATTGCCCAATTATGAAGCACTGGACCTTGATAAACCCATCCCCCAAGCGTATACTGACTGAGGCTCAGTCAACCAAATTGTCAAAGATGGGCTAAGAATACAATGCTGGATCGGGCATCATTCATTCTTGTACAGGGTGACATGAAACGCGAACAGGTGGCTTCGATATCGGCAGGGGGGCAATAATGACAAACTCTTTAGCTCGATTGCGGGAGGACATTATCAAAGGGTATGATGACAGGGTAGTGGAGGACTTGAAGCTGGTGCTTGACGAAGGAAGCAGCCCGCTATATGTCATTAACTCCTGTCTCGTTCCGTCCATCATTGATGTTGGCATTATGTGGAATGCGGGCGACTATTACTTGCCCGACGTGATATTAAGCGTCGAGGCTTTCAAGGCGGCTAGCGCATCATTGGAAGAGTTGTTGAAAAGCCAGAAAGAGCGAACCATCGGGCGCGTAGTCATTGGCGTAGTTGAGGGAGATGCGCACGATCTGGGTAAGGATATCGTCGCCGCTATGCTTACATCTACAGGCTTTGAGGTCAGGGACTTGGGCATAAATGTCACCACTGAAACTTTCCTCTCCGCGGTGCGAGAGAGTCGACCCAATATTCTAGCCCTAGGCGCCTACATGAGCAGCCACCGTATTCCCGATAGGAGAGGTAATGAAGATACTGAACGATACCACGCTACGTCAGGTAGTGAAAGTCATGGTAGGCGGTATACCCATTACACGACGGATCGCCAAGCAAATGGGCGCCGATGGCTACGGGGAGGATGCCTTGGAGGCGGCAGCCTGGGCCAAGATGCTTGTTGGGGTTGAGGATACGGACAGCAGTGCTTTCTTGAATCGATCGCCCGATGTGGGTTCACTTACATGTCGGAGGGTACGAAAATAGGAGGTAATAGTTAGGTGATCCAGGCAGTTGCAGGCCAGAAGAGTGCTGAAACGCCGGAAGGCACGAAAGCGGGCAATAAGAACAGCAGAGCAAGGAGACAACCCGCCAGCGTATTTTGAAAGCCGCAATAGACGTCTTCTGTGATAAAGGGTATCTGTCAGCCAGCGTGGAAGAGATCGCTAAAAGGGCAAAGGTTAGCGTTGGAGCGGTGTTTTTCCACTTCAACGACAAGAGAAGCCTGTTCGTGAGCACCATCAGGGAGGCCAACCTACGGTATGTAGCTAGGCTGGAGGGAGCTGTTGACCGCATCTCGAACTCGCGCAAAGGCGTAATTGACAAGATAGAGGCCATAACCCAGAGCCACCTCAAGATAGCTATAGCCTATACGGAGTTCTATACCAGCGCCATACACGAGGTATTCATTATAGATCTAGAATTCGATCTCATCCCAAAGGAGTTGTGTCAGAGTATCATTGCCAAGCTGGAGAAGCTTATCGAGGAAGGGATCGATGAGGGGGTTTTCGCTCCGGGGGTCAACGCTAAGGCTGTAGCCCACCTCCTGTTTTACATACCTATTGTGACACTATCCCAAAGGGGGCTGTACGGCGATACCGAGCGAGGCCTCAAAGCACGGTGCAGCGAGGCAGTTCGCAGCCTGAGAAATGGGTTGCTGGCAGAGCAGGGCGAGCCATACCTGTCTGCACGTACGATGGCTGAGGTGTCATCGGTTGGGGAAGGCTAATAGTGGCCAGTCTATAGCAACGGTAAGCCGGATGGATAAAGAGGAAAAGGCCAGATTTCAGATAGTATATCAACCCTCGGGGAAGAGCGGTACATACAAAGGGCCTATCAGGCTCCTCGATGCTGCCCGTCGAGCTGGAGTAGGACTGGAATCGGTATGCGGTGGCATAGGCGATTGTGGCCGCTGCAAGGTAATAGTGACAAAGGGCCCCACCTCGCATCTGACCGGTATCGAGGAGACCCTTCTCACCGAAGAGGAGCTAAAACAGGGCTATCGCCTGGCCTGCTGCACCAGGGTCTACGGGGAGGCTGAGGTCTTCTTGCCACCTTCCGTCAGGCTGGAGCGGCAGCGGTTACAACTCGAGGCCGTTGAAATGCCGCTGGAGGTGGAACCAGTGGTGAGAGAATACCTGATTGATCTCCCTGCGGCAACCTTGGTCGATATCCGCCCCGACTTCAGGCGGCTCCGAGAGGCGCTGAAGGCAACCCACAGCGTGGAGCCTGAGCTGATAGATTACAGTGCCCTAAAGGCGGTCTCGCCAATGATCCGGGAGGAAGAGTGGTCTGTCAGGGTAGCGCTCAGAGGAAATGAGATCATATCCGTCGTGCCAGCCGATGAGCAGCGGGCGAGCCTGGGGCTGGCTGTGGACCTTGGAACGACCAAGATAGCCCTGTATCTGGTTGATCTTAGCACGGGGCAGACGATAGACAAGCTGGGTATTCAGAACCCGCAAATACCCTACGGGGAAGATGTCATTTCCCGGCTGCAGACTATTATGGAGGACGAAGAGGCCCTGGAGCTCCAGAGCGCAGCCGTTACCAAGGCTATCAACAAGCAAATCGTCAAGATGTGCAAGCGGAACAGGACCATACCCCAGCGCATTCTGGAGGCAACGATAGTAGGCAACACCGCTATGCACCATATCCTATTGAGGCTATCCACCAGGCAACTGGCCCTATCACCATTCGTGCCGGCAACAGATCGACCGGTCGAGGTTAAGGCCAGAGAGCTGGGGCTCAATATCTGCCCCGGCGCCTTCATCTACTTCCTGCCCCCGGTTGCCGGGTTCGTGGGCTCTGACCATGTGGCCATGCTCTTGGCATCGGGCTTTTACCAACACGAGGGCAACGTGCTCGGACTCGATATAGGCACCAACACCGAGATAGCCTTAAAGACACAAGAAGGCATAACCTCCTGCTCTACGGCCTCTGGCCCGGCCTTTGAGGGTGCGCGCATTAAATGTGGGATGAGGGCCGCCCCGGGCGCCGTAGAGCGAGTTAAGATCAACGATGGAGATCTGAAAGTCGAGATAAAGACCATCGCCGATGGGGCCCCTATCGGGATATGCGGCTCAGGTATAGTCGACGCCATCGCCCAGATGCTAAGGGTGGGCATAATCGACGACAGGGGAAAGCTCCAGTTGGGCAGGCAGGGTGTAAGGCAGAACTCCGCTGGGAAACGAGAATTCGTTTTGGCCCAAGCTGACGACCACAGGTGTGCCAACGACATAGTTGTCACCCAGCGTGACGTGGCAGAGATCCAGCTCGCCAAGGGAGCTATACGGACAGGCATGAATATACTGATGGCGCGTGCCGGGTTAGCCCCAGAGAATATCGATCGCGTTGTCATAGCGGGGGCCTTTGGCAGCTATATGGACCCCGCTTCCGCGATAGCGCTAGGCATGTTCCCCAGGATACCACTGGAGAGGTTTACACAAGTTGGCAATGCCGCCGGGGCCGGGGCAAAGGCGATACTCGTCTCTATGGAGCAGCGCCGGAGGGCGGAACAGCTTGCCAGAGAGGTGGGTTATATCGAGCTTGCGGTAGAGCCAGACTTCCACCAGCAGTTTGCCCGCGGGATGAAGTTCAATCAAGATGATTAGATGGCCCTCAGATTTTAGGGCGAGATAGGAGGACGAAGGAGTGCTCAGACTTGAAGCGCCGCAGCAAACAGTACGCATCGACAACATCGAGATAGGGGGCCAGATTGGGGAGCGACCCCCTGTGCTCATTGGCAGCATCTTCTACTCGGGTCACCGCATCGTCCAAGATGCATCCAAAGGCGTGTTTGACGCCGCTGAGGCGGCGAGGCTGCTAGGCGTGGAGGCTGAGCTCTCCAGCCGCTATTCAATACCACGTATCATCGATGTTATTGCCGAAAGCCAGACCGCCATGGCCAAATACATCGATTTTGTGGTGGCCCACAGCGATGCCCCTTTTCTAGTAGACTCCACCAATCCTGCGGTTCGCCTAGCGGGAATGAGGCGTGCTGCCGAGCTGGGCTCCCTAGACCGGGCCATTTACAACTCCATAGATAACCATACTACACCGGAGGAACTGGAAGCCATAGCGGACATCGGGTGCAAGAGCGCCGTCATACTAGCTTTCAGCCTAGACTGTCTGTTCCCAAATGACAGAGTAGGGTTGCTTAAGGGTGATAAAGGGAAGCCTGGGTTGCTGGAAATGGCATCGCGAGCCGGGATCGAGAACCTGCTGATCGACCTCGGCGTATTGGACCTGCCCAGCACATCATGGACAGCGTCCGCTATTTTGGCGGTTAAGAACGAGCTGGGGCTGCCGGCAGGCTGCGCGCCGTCCAATGCCCTGTACTCCTGGAAGAGGCAGCGCCGGATCGAGTCGCCCTGCTTTGAAGCCTGTGGCGCCGCTGTTTTCGGCCTGCCACTGTGCTACGGCGCCGATTTCATCCTTTATGGGCCCATAGGCAATGCCCCATGGGTATTTCCCAGCACCGCGATTACCAGCGCCATGATCGCCTATGGCGCCAGGGTACAAGGGCGCAGGCCGGTAAGCAAAGAGCACCCACTTTACAGGTTGTTTTAACGATGTCGGAATATGTGAGAGCTGCCTTTGAACATCGCCCACAAGCCCGCCTACCCAGGGGGGAGCTGTGGATAGGGACGACGGTCTTCGAAGAGCGCCAGATGGAGGACGACATAGACGCTCACCTGGGGCTGTGCCTGGAGATGGGAATGGACCTTGTTTCCGTTCCTATTGGCGAACCCAGGGCTTCTCATTACGAGTATCGCTTATTCAGCCCGGTTGACATCGAGAAGGCAGCACGGAGCGATCTATTTGTGGTCGCTGTCCTCAGTGGCCCGTTGCAGCGGGTGGTGGAAAAAAGGGGCCTCCGCCAGGCGCTGGAAGATGTCGGCAGGGACACGGATGAGGTTAAAGAGGTGCTTCGGGAAGAGGCACAGGAGATAGGTTGCCTGATAGACATGTGCACTGAGCGGGGTGCGGGTGCAGTGGTGCTAGCTGACGACCTGGCCTATAACAGAGCGACCTTCATCAGCCCCACAGTGTTTCTTCAACTACTCCACCCTTTGTACCGGGATCTTGTAGACAAGGTTCACCACCGCGAAGCTTATGCCGTTCTCCACTCAGACGGAAACATCGCCAGCATAGCACCCGATATTATCTCGTCGGGATTCGATGGGCTATCGTGTCAGCAGGAGTGCCTGGACCTTCTCTCTATAAAGCAAACCTATAGCACCCAACTTACGCTGCTTGCCGGTCTGAGCTGCGAACTCCTGAATGCCAACTCATTGACGTCCAGGCGGAAGCAACAGTTCGTTGAGTGGATAAAGGTCCTTAGCCAAGGAGGTGGACTGATTATTAGTTCCTCTTCCGGCCTGCACTCATCACGCATGTTGCTCAACGCGCGGAGGCTATACCATCTGGCCGATGAGGCCCTGAACAACGGAGACGACACTGTGCAGTGGCTAGACAGTGTACCTAAGAGAACACAGACGGGAAAGGGGGTGTAGTAAAAAAGTGTAGAATCGAAGGCTTGTCTGGGAATTAATAGAGAGAGAACATAATGAAAGGAGGAGCATATGTCCAGTGCATCGGGATTAATGGAACAGGTAAAGCAGAGCATCATCGAGGGCGATGATGTGGCGGCCAAGGCAGCGGCGGAGAAGGCCCTGGGTGAAGGACTTACCCCGGTGGATATCCTGAATTCGGGCATTGTCCCTGGCATCGAGACCACCGGTCAGCTTTGGGATAAGGGGGAGTATTTCCTGCCCGATGTCATTCTTAGCGCTGAGGCGTTCAAGGCGGCTACCAGCGTAGTCGAGCCGCTGCTGAAGGCAGGAGAGGCCACCAAGAAGGGCAAGGTAGCCCTCGGGGTCGTCGCTGGCGACATGCACAACCTGGGCATCAGCATAGTGATCCCTATGCTGCGCGGAGCGGGGTTCGAGGTCGAGGACCTGGGGATAGACGTTCCCGTAGCCACCTTCATAGCCAAAGCCAAGAACGGCGACGTCGACATCGTGGGCATGGGGGCCTATATGACCACCACCATGCTAGTGATGAAGGATGTGATTGAAGGGCTGAAGAAGGAGAAGCTGCGGGACAAGGTCAAGGTGATGGTAGGAGGGGTTCCCCTTACCCAGGAGTATGCCGATGAGATCGGTGCCGATGCCTGGGGCAAGGATGCCCTGGATGCGGTGGTCAAAGCGAAGAAATTGAAGGGGGTAAGTTAAGATGGGGATGATGGAGTCAGCGATCCAAGGGTTACTATATGCCCAGGGGAGTTATCGAGGAGAGCTGGACCCGATATCCCGGCTGGTGGCTACGATATGGGGGAAGCCCGACCGACCGCCAGTAGCCGCCCAGATGCACGATCATGCCATGTATCTGGCCGGGGTGCCGGCGAAGAAGTTCTACTATGATGCCCCCACCTTCTTCAACACCATGCTGTCGGTGTTCATGTACTATGGGATGGATCTGGCGTTGTTCTTCGGCGATGCTTACAACTATGAGGTCGAGGCCCTGGGAGCTAAGATGGTCTACGGAGAGAACTCCATGCCCACTGTGGACTTTACCGAGCCCCTAGTCAAGGAGCCCAAGGACCTGCTGAAACTGAAGACGCCCGATCCGCGCAAGGATGGCAGAATGCCCTATGCCATGGAAGTGATGAAGCTGAATGCGCAGATGGGGATGGGGATAGCGCTGTTCTGCGCTCCCTTCAGCCTTGCCGTAGCTATGCGAAGCTACCCGGCCTTAATCAGGGACATGAGGCGAGACCCAAAGTTCGCCCACGAGCTGTTCACCTTCATCGTCGATGATGTCCTGATTCCCTACATTAAGGTCATAAAGGAGGAGACCGGGGCTGCCTTTGCTCTAGGTGCTGATGCCTGGTCGGCCTTCCCTAACCTCACCCCAGACATGGCCGAGGAGTGGCATCTGCCCTACGCCAAGCGGCTGCGCGACGCCGCTGCGTCCTTTGGCGTATACGCGACAGCGATCGCCACCTTGGACTATTGCGAAGAGAGGCCAGAGCGGTTCAACCCTGAGATTGTTCGGAGATGCTTCGATCTTGCATCTCAGGTTATGGGAATGCCTGTAGCATTCCTGGGCATGGGCCGGTGGCAGGACTTCGACTTGAAGGTGGTGCGGGATTGGGCCGTGGAGAGAGGCGGAGATAAGGGCACCACTCTCGTTACAGCTGGGGTTAATGCTCGCCTGTTGAGGGACGGGCCGGTGAGTAGGATTGTAGATGTGGTTAAGCACTACATGGATGTCCTCGGGCGCGACGGCAGGCTACTCGGATTCCTGGCCAACATCGCCGCCGATACGCCTCCCGAGCACGTGCACGCGGCTATAGCTGCCTTCCAACAGTATGGCAAGTACCCAATCGCTAAAAACCTGGATGAGGTGAAGTTTGAGATGCCCAAGTTCATTCCCTACGCTGAGTTTGCCAAGATGATGGCCGGGGGGTGATGCGTTGGCCGAGAAACATCCGCGGGAAATTTAGAGTGTGAAAGGGGGTGTGCATACTTTACGTTTTTGAGGCTTTTTACACCAATGATAGTCGCGAATTCGGCGCTTGGGATCGATACCAAAAGCGCTAAGCCCTATAAAACTGTCCAAAAAGAGGCGGTATAACACCACCTTTTATAGCCTATAAATGGGGTCCAAGAGGTCGCTAGTTAAAACCTGGCGACCTCTACCATAGATTTTAATTACGCCTTAAGGCAATCTGTGCTCTAACCTGGCGGTTGACCTCAATAACCCTGTCCAAGCGCTCCAGCAACTGCTGGTATGTGGGTATTTCTGGAGGAAGTGCCTTAAGAAGCTCCACTATCTTTCGCTCCTGCTCACTGCCCCAGGCTAGAAGCTCCTCCAGGCCATGCTTATTTGCCCGCGTCCTCTGCTCAGGCTTTCCTGAGCTGACAGTGATAGGGTAAGAATCAGATGACGGGGTTCTCTCTCTTGCTGCTCTCAGTCCGGTGGTGCCAGCCCCTATCATGACGCCAACTTGTGGAATGCCACAGACTCCGCTATGATGGCGTCGGCACCGTGGACAGATCTTAGACATACCTCAACCTCCTTTGGCATCCAGAAAAGCCTGTTGCCCCAAACATAAAAAACCGACACTAGAGCGTCATGCCCAAAGTGTCGGTTTCACTATTAGCTCCTTGTTGCCCGAGTGACCAAATATAGGCAACAATTCATCGCTACACTTCGTATTTAGTTGTCGATGCCTCCCTTATTCTTGGAACTGCGACAGTATACTCCACCGGGTGAAAAAAATCAATACCCACACCTCTTAGCCATTGCAGCCAACTTCTAAGCTAGCTTCTCTGCGATTTTTTAGTTATAATGAAAAACGACTGGGGTGAGCTTTTACCCTAACTAGTTGACACAACAAGAAAGGAGATGGCTAGGATGGAAGAAGCTGTGGTAGTTGACTATTTGAGGTCTCCGTTTTCAAGGTCGAGGCCGAGGGAACCAGAGAGGGACGTTTTTAACAGCGTGAGAATGGATGACATCTGCGCGAGGTTGATTAGAGAGCTTGTTAAGAGAACAGGGATCAAGCCGGAGGAGATCGGTGATGTTTTGGTTGGAACCGCAATGCCATTTGGCGAACAGTGGCTTTATGGAGGGCGGCTGATTACATTCCTGGCAGACTTACCATTCAATGTTCCAGCTCAGCATATCGATCGGCAGTGTGCCTCCTCAATGTCCACTATACACCAGGGCGCCATGGAAATAATGCTCGGATACTCGGACATCGTTATAGCGGGTGGAATCGAGCATATGACGCACAATCCGATGCCGGGGCCAGGCCTTGACATAAGTAAAATTCCGGTAACACCAAATCCCAGACTCTTTTCGGAACCGGAATTTCAGAGATACGATATGTTGAACAGCGTTAATATGGGGTTGACCGCGGAAAAACTGTTTGGCGAAACGGACTTCACCAGAGAGGATATGGATAAATGGGCGCTGAGAAGCCATCAATTAGCAGCAAAAGCGCTTGATGAGGGCTTTTTCAAAGGGGAGATAATGCCTGTAGAAGTAACACTGCCGGACGGCACAAAGAAGGTTATCGATCAGGACGTGAGCATTAGAGCGGATACAACCCTGGAGGCCCTTGCCGATCTGCAGCCGTCATTTAGACCAGACGGGGCCATAACTGCGGGAAATTCCTCCCCACTGAACGCTGGTGCCACTGCATTGATTATGATGTCACGGAAAAAGGCCAAGGAATATAACCTCAAGCCCCTGGCTAAGATTATATCTATGGGATGGGCTGGCGTTGATCCCAGTGTTATGGGGAAGGGGCCGGTTCCAGCAAGCAGAGTAGCTTTGAAGCATGTCGGTCTGGAAGTGAAGGACATCGATTTCTGGGAAATCAACGAGGCATTTGCTGTTGTGGCAATGTACACTGTCAAAGAGCTAGGCATAGACCCAGAGAAGGTTAATGTTAAGGGCGGTGCAACAGCAATCGGACACCCTCTGGGAGCAACGGGGACGAGGCTTGTAGGGACGCTCGCCAGAATACTAAATGTGGAGGGTGGCCGACTTGGGCTGGCAACCGCATGCGTGGGAGGAGGGCAGGGCGCTGCAACTATAATTGAGAGGGAGACATAGACGAATCCCCTGAACCGGACTAAAAACAAAAATTCACTGCTTTAGGGGGCAGTTGTTCTAGTTGGGCTCAGCCTTCAATACTCTCGATTCGATAGCGAAGCATGCCCGCTGGAGCCTTCACTTCGATCACGTCGCCCTTGCCTCTGCCGAGAAGGGCCTTTCCTGTGGGAGAGGCTATTGAAAGCTTGCCCTTTGCCAGATTAGCCTCGTTGGGGTTAACCAGGATATAGCGCAACTCTTCACCGGTGGACATATCGTGAAGGCTAACAGTGCTGCCCTGGGTTATATTTGCAGTGTCTGCCGCCTTAGTAGTGACCACCGCTGCTTTGAGAATACCCTCCAGCTCTCTGATCCGCGCCTCGACCATTCCCTGATAGTCTTTAGCGGCATCGAGGGGGGCGTTTTCGCGGAAGTCCTTGTCCGCGGCAGCCCTTCGGATACCGTCAGCGATCTTGGGCCGTTCCCTTTTCAATGCCGTTAGCTCCGCTTTCAGCTCGCGGTAACCTTCCGACGTCAAGGCAACTGCCTCCATACGCCCTTTACCAGGTAGCCCTTTCCCGGGCGAGCCCTTCTTCAGACGGAGATGAACTGCCAGATTGTTCTTGGTGAAACCTTCCTTCTTGGCATAGGCCAAGAAAGACCTCACTGGCTCCAGTCTTTTCATCGCGTTGGCTGAAGAACCCTCCATCCTCTCTGCATACCTGGCAACCTCGTGAGCGGTAAGCTCTTCTATAGAGCGCTCCATGCCATACCAGCGGATGAACTTATTCACCTCCTGCTGGCATCTCTCCCTGTCTTCCGATGGCAAGCTGCCAAGGAACTTAGTCGCTGCCTGTGCCAGAGTTTTCTCGTTCATTAGGCTATCTTAGGCGTTTTGGATTTCCACAATAGATAGCTATTAGCAGTTCGAGACGCTATTGGGCTATAAGATATTCTAGAAGTTTGGGTTTCCTATGTCAATCGCTAGGCCCAGGCCAGACCATCGTGCTGATAGGAAGCTTTAAGCATATCGAGAATGCTAGGACCCTTTAGATCGGGGGAGACGCAGCCAGAGCTATCGAAGTAGCGGCAGACTGTGCAGGTGATGCTGTATTTATCCACCTCGCTTATGTTGACGAAGATATCGCAATTCTCAGCGCTTCGGTCATACCACTCCTCGAGAAACTCCACCACTCCAGGTATATGGGCACGCAAGCTTCTAGACCACTCGAGGCCGTTGAATCCCCCTGGCCGGGCTTTTGATGGCAAACGGGGACGCATTGAAAACATATTCAACACCTCCACGCCTTTCAGAAAGTCCGGTTCAGCGTGCGGTGCCATGCCCTAAACCTACCAGCCTTGATTTCATTGATAAAGTCCTGCTCGCTTGATATCTGGTTCTGGAAGACGGTAACACAGCGACCAATGGTGTGCTGGGCATGAGCATCGCTTCCACCAACGCCCTTCAGGTTAAGCTTGCCCAGCACCCGACAGCCAAAATCGAGCTCTAAGCCCATCGCCATGCCATTAAACACCTCCACAGCCTCCACCAGCTTGAAGATTTCCCGGCTGCAGGCCTCCTCTATTGCCGGTGATCTGTTGAGGAATATATCACCACGGAAGGGGTGGGAAGCGATCATAACCCCTCCGGCTCGGTCTACCATTTCTCTCAGCTCCTGGGCGCTGTAAATCCTCCACAGGGGTTGATACACTCCGAAAACCAAGACCTCACCAAGGTCTGTACTCACCTCAACCCCTCCCAGTACCAGAATGTCGTTATCCCGTGAAAGCCTCTGGATATCTTCCTTTTCCCAGCAGAGATTGTGCTCGGTAATGCAAACCCCGTCCAGCCCTGCTCTCTTTGCGCTCTGGACCAACTCTTCAGGATACTGGTAGCTACAATTCGAGCCAAACCTGGTATGGGTATGTAGATCGATGATCATCAGGCTTATTTACTTTGCATCGCGGCTAGATTGAAAAAAGGAACTCGCACATTCCGTCCTTGAGTAGCGTCTTCCTTACCTCCATATTTATCTTGTCGCCGGTCTTGGTGGCCGCCGTCTCGAAACTGGCAAGACACATCGCCCTGCAAGGGAGTTCTCTTATTCCTGCCTCCTCCATCATCTTCTGCATGGCACAACTGGAGACCTGGAGCACCAGCTCTTTGCTGGTCGCCATGGCGATGTTCCATCGATCGGTGGGGCGTGAGGCCAGGATAGATAGCTCGACGTAGCGCTCAAAGCGATGGGGGAAGGAGATACCCGTTTGCTTGGCGACTCTCTCCAGCATCTCCCCCGTGCGATCCATATACTTGCTATCGGCAAGCTCTATGGTAAGCTTCATCAGCTCCCTGCCGAATGCCTCTAGGGCCGCTTGAGCAGCCTTGGCATCCTTGCCTTTCAGGCTTTCCACCAGTGTCTTAATATCGCACTGCGCTGTGACCTCATCGACCAGCCTGCGATCAGCGTCGAAGGGGAGCGCCTTTCCCGGCTCCTCTAAGACCAGTAGTCTTTTCTTTATCGGCTTGGCATATTTCCAACCCATGGTCATCTCTACATACCTCCACTAAAGCTCACCTGAATAGCATTTTGAGGGCATACCTCGACGCAATCCATGCAACCGGAGCATTTATCAAAGCGCACCCCTGCTACGATGAAGTGTTCAGGGTCGGTTTCCTTAAATTTCTTTGGGGGCACATCGGTGCCCAGCCCCAGGACATGCTCCGAGCAAGTAAGCAGGCATTTGCGGCAGGAGAGGGGCTCTTTACATTTTTTATAGTCAACTGTTATTGTAGGGAGCATCTCTAATCCTTTCTATTCATATTTACCACACTGTTGCCAAAGCGGGCAGGCTGGCTCGCTCCTCCATGATGATCGCCTCCTGATCACATTCCGAAGCGCAATTTCCGCATCCGAAGCACTGGAACTCGTCGATATAGGCCTTGTCCCTCGATGGGACGAAGCTGAGCGCCTTGAACTGGCAGCGGTGCACACAGGAGGCGCATCCATTGCAAAGCTCCTCGTCAATCCGGGCCACGTAGTGCCCCTTCCACAGGATCCTGATGCCGAGATCGACCACCGTCCTGATAGCGGCACAATCTGGATAATCGCAGTTGCAGAGGCCGCCAAGATACGGAGTGCCGAATGTGAACAGGGTGTGGACTAAGCCCCTCTTGTTCATCTTGGTCAGGACCTCCTTGGCCTCCTCAAGGGTGAGGAAGTGGACACCGCCGCGATAGGTATCGGGCCAGCGCTCCCACTTATACATCCCTGGCCCCATGCCCATGCAGACGAAGTTCTCCTCATCCGGGGCCCCGCTCATCGAGCGCCGGCAGGCGCAGGAGATCAAGGAAATGGGGTACATGATGTCGACGACCCTGAGCGCCTCATCCAGGGTGACCACCTGGCCGAAGTGGGTAACCCACGCAGCACCCTCGACCTGCTGCTTGATCTTGTTCACCTCCTCCATATCTCCCTTGGCCACGAGTTCCAGGAAATCGCGGCCGACAACGGCCATACCCCCGGCAACCTGGGGGTTGACTTCAGCCCCTGACGCCTCAGTCTCTTCCTTTCTGATCTTGTAGAGCCTTCGAGCGTAGTTTGCCGGGTTGAAGTACCACCTCTCGTACCCATCGCCATACTTCTCACACCAATCACACATAATCTAACCTCCCTTTTTGAACATTATGCTGGCTTCAATATATGATACATCCTACCAATTTCGGTGTCAATTTTGCTTTTTTAGCTTAATGCTCTGGTTACTAGATGTTGCCTGACCTTTCATAGTCACATCTCAACGTGATTCCTGGGTGGCTCGCAGTGTTATGCTTAGATAAAGGCCTAGATAGGAGAGGTCCTCGGTGGGGAGGTAGTGGGGGGCAACAGCATCGAATAGTATATTAAAGGAAGGAGACATCTCTTCATCGCCCAGATAAAGGATACAACCCATAGGGATTTTGGGAAACGCCAAAAACCTGAAGGCGGCATCGCCACTGCGGCTCATTGGCGTACCTCCAATATAGGTAGCGGCACGGTGAAAGCCATCGGCGTTGTTGCCAAAGCTATCGATGAGCGGTCGTATGGCCATGCTGGTGAACCTTTGTTCGAAGAGGAAGGCATCGGGTAGGTGGCGATAGGTGATCCACATGCCGGACATGGGGGTGCCATCTGCGTGCAATAGGTAATGTAGTAAGAGCACCTCGATCCACCGCTGGGGAGGGGTTTGGCTTTCCAGTTCCTCGACCTTTACATTGGGGAACTGTATCGAGAAGGTGCGCTGAAAGAATGGTAAAATGAATCTCTCCCCATCAAAGCTAGCCCCGCTCTTGGAGGCAACAACGTAGGGGCTGACCCGAGCTATGTCTTCTTGTGCCTTCTGGTAAGCGTCGTCAAGGCCCATCTTCGATCGCCTCAGCCAAGCTCTCCTTTAACTATGATACAACATTGAGAGCGAGGCAACAATAGTATCTTGCTGTTTAATTTTTAAGTGCTTTCTGATATAATATGTTGACATAGTATGTAGTTTGGAGAGAGGGATGGGTTCCAAGTTCTGGAAAAGAGGGATTATTTACCTGCTGGTAATCGCAGCGATTGCGGCCATCTTCTTTGCCTTTTTCAATTTCCCCGGTTCCCCAGAGGTTAGGACTGGCTCCCTTGACGATCTGGTATTGCTGACCACAGATGGTTCTGTGAAGCTGGCAGACGATACTGTAGTTCAAGGCCAGATCGATAGGATCGTGCAGCGGGGGGAGACCCTCACCGCGATGGAGGGCGATACCGAAGTTCTGAGGGCCAACTTTGTCGGGAGCACCACGGAGCTTTACGATTACCTGGTGACACATGAAGTCGATATGAGCGTGGTGGCGCTGGACCCACAAGCCGCGGGTGGCTTTAACTGGGGACAATTGCTCATCAATCTCCTGCCATTGGTATTCATCATAGCCTTGTTCTGGTTCATCTTCAGTCGAGCGCGTGGGGCTGGGAATCAGGCGATGAGCTTTGGCCGGAGCCGGGCGCGCCTGTTTCCCAGCGCAAAACCTACCATTACCTTCGACGATGTTGCTGGTATCGATGAGGCCAAACAGGAGCTCCATGAGGTAGTGGAGTTCCTTCAGTCACCGGAGAAGTTCTCTGCCCTGGGGGCGCGTATCCCCCGCGGCGTGCTCCTCGTGGGGCCGCCGGGCACAGGGAAGACTCTCTTGAGTCGCGCCGTTGCCGGCGAGGCCGGCGTCCCCTTCTTCTCCATAAGCGGCAGCGAGTTCGTAGAGATGTTCGTCGGCGTAGGCGCCTCAAGGGTAAGAGACCTCTTCGATCAGGCGAAACGCAACAGCCCATGCATCGTATTTATCGATGAGATCGACGCCGTGGGGCGTCACCGGGGGGCCGGGATTGGCGGTGGCCATGATGAGAGGGAGCAAACCCTCAACCAGATCCTTGTTGAGATGGATGGTTTCGATTCATCCACCAATGTCATCGTTGTCGCGGCGACCAACCGTCCTGACATCCTCGACCCGGCATTGCTTCGCCCCGGCCGCTTCGACCGTCAGGTGGTTTTGGATCGGCCTGACATTAAGGGTCGCAAGGCGATCCTGGAGGTGCACGCCAAGGGCATGCCTCTGGAGGAGTCTACCAACCTGGAGATCGTTGCCAAGCAGACCCCAGGCTTTTCTGGCGCTGACCTGGCCAACCTGGTGAATGAGGCAGCCATCCTGGCTGCCAGGCGCGATAAGAAGACCATTGGCCTCCTGGAGCTTGAGGAGTCCATCGACCGGGTGATGGCCGGCCCCGAGCGGAAGAGCAGGCTTATCAACCCCAGGGAGAAGGAGATCACCGCTTACCATGAAGCCGGTCATGCCCTTGCAGCAAAGATGCTCCCCCATGCCGACCCGGTGCACAAGATATCGATAATCGCCAGGGGTATGATGGGCGGCTACACTCGCCTCCTGCCCGCCGAGGATCGCTATCTATGGACTCGCTCCCAGTTCAACGACATGGTGTCTACCCTGCTCGCTGGGCATGCCGCCGAGGACCTGATCTTCAGCGAGATGACCACCGGAAGCGAGAACGACATCGAACAGGCAACCAAGATCGCCCGCAGGATGGTCACCGAATACGGGATGAGCGAGAAGATGGGGCCGCGTACCTTCGGGCGAAGGGAGGAGCTGGTCTTCCTCGGGCGTGATGTGGCGGAGCAGAAGGATTACAGCGAGAAGACCGCCGAGGAGATCGATGGGGAGGTTCATCAGCTTATCCAGCATGCATACAGTGTGACCATGGAGATACTCACCCAGCACCGGGCAAAACTGGTACAGATAGCGGAGACCTTGATCACCAACGAGACTATAGAAGGGGGGGAGCTGGAAGCGCTGTTCAACAAGCCAGTTGAAGACGCTGCCCCCAAAGATGCTGCTCCAAGTGGATAGATGTTTGAGGTAACGCAAAACCCCATCATCGCCGAGCACATTGTGAGCAGGGTGCAAAGAAGGGATACCAATGGTGCTTTGGTGACCTTTGTCGGGTCGTTGCGCGGGCACTCCCCTGACGGCAGGAGGGTTCTCTTCGGGGAATGTGAGGGCGATAAGGATAGGGCCCAGCAGCAGCTTCGGAGGGTCGGTGAGGAGATCAGCGCCAGGTGGCAGTTAGAGGGTGTGTCTATTTGTCACAGGCTAGGTCGGATTGGGGT
>Ga0114930_10001021_pt1 | contig 27763 bp, 26 predicted proteins | sample AnhtaG_FD_87300 | JGI IMG/M metagenome (GOLD analysis project Ga0114930, IMG submission 87300) | Deep subsurface microbial communities from Anholt, Denmark to uncover new lineages of life (NeLLi) - Anholt_01485 metaG | ecosystem: Environmental > Aquatic > Marine > Oceanic > Sediment | place... | reverse complement strand
TAACGATGGCGCCCAGCTTATCGATATCGACCAATTTAGCATAATCTGTGCCATAGCCGACAGTCCCTGCCGACGGCATCACCGGATTGGACAAAAGCAGGCCGCGCTGGTTTGAAGGGGCGAGCTCGACAGAAAGGTTCAAACGAGAAGCCTCCAATACTATTTCTCCTATGATACTCCTTCCTAGCAATTGCTTCAACCCACTACTTGAAAATTGCTGGCGGTTTAGGTAATATAGTATAAGCTAGTACAAAATAGTATAAAAACGGGCGATTTTCTAGCTTAAAGGAGGGGATCCTTCATGGAATGGCTAAGAGGCGTTGCAATTGCGGTATCGGGTCTTGTCCTCATGTTTGGCGCCGGTTTTGGTGGATACGCTATCGGTCAGATAGGGGGCTACAATACGGGGTATGCCGGGGGGTATGAGCAAGGCTATAGCGCGGGTGAGCAAAGCGGCTACGATCAGGGCTATATTGAGGGCTATGAAGATGGTCTAACAGAGGAGGTAGGTAGTGGATATATAGTTCTTAAAGACCCCACATATGGTGAGTTAATGAGTTTTTTGGAAGAGGATAAGACAGATGAAAATGAGTATGTAGAGGGGGTATATACCTGCAGCAACTTTGCCTCAGAGCTTAACAATAATGCTGAAGAAAACGGCTTGCGTGCTGCATACGTCTATATGGAATACTCTGAATCGGCTCATACGTTAGCTGCCTTTGAAACAGTGGACAATGGTTTAATCTTCATCGAGCCTCAGTTCGATGATGAGGTAGTGGTTTCCGTGGGTATCAGCTTTTCTCGGGCAAACGGCTACCGGGAGCCGGGTTATGACGACATCATCACCAGGTTCATGATCATTTGGTAGAGGGGGCTGCCAAGCCCCAATGACTAGAGAAACACTATAGCGCCCAGTCCAAATATCAAGCCGAGGAGGAGGGCGAAGACTAGGTAGATAACGCCTCCCACAACGCATGTGCCAATGGCTCGCCCGGTGGTGAAGTCCAGGGCCTGCCTTACCGCGATGACCATGGCGATGAACATCCACACCCACGCTGCTAGCGATATGATCCAGCCGACAAAGGGGACGAAGGCAAATATCATAAATATCCCTGGTGTTGCCGAGAAACCGATGGTGCGCAGCAGCTCACCGTAGGTTGCCGATGTCTCCGGTCCCCTAAACAACGTAGTGCCGATGAAGTAGGTGATGAGGGACCATATCAACCAGAACACGAAGGCGCTCAACACCCCCACGAATAGGCTCCAGAAGAAACCCCCCACGCTTAGAGTTGATAGGTCGAAAAGGCCGGACCCAATCCCAGCACAGATGCTATAGAGCAGGACCACGAGGAATGCTTGCCGCATCGCAGTGGTATCGGCCTCCACCTCTTCATAGAGACTTACATCCAGCCTAGCTGCTCTGATCATCCTGTTGACCAGGTTACTCATGCACCCCCCTTTCTTTGTTCGATTTATTGTGGGCAAAATAGCATACTTGCTTTACCATGTCAATTTCCGTATCAGCGGTGCAGCCATCGCCGCCACCACGGTCGTCTTCCCTCCGTTAATAGTTTCACCTGCTCCTTAAGATGGTTACACTCGGCCTGAAAGTAGGCTACCTGCGCATAAAGTTCAGCCTTCTCATGCTGCAAAGCGCTGATCATGTCCAGGGCTTTGTCTAGAGCACTACTAGATGGTTTGTCCAGGGCTGCCGCCGCTGTCGCCACTTGACCGACGTCTACAATACGATATTCCATGCCATAGCGTCCAGGTACTAAATCAGCTTTGATTTTGCCGCTCTTTATATGTCGCCGAACCGTCCGCTCTGATACATTAAGAGCTTCGGCTGCCTCGGTAACTGTCAAGCCCTGTCTAGACATCTGAAAACCACCATAGACAAAGCATAGACAATATCTAGACATTTGTCAAGAGCTTTGTCGATTTATTTAGCCGGTACTTTAGGAATGGGGGCTTGATAATTCAGACATTGCGTAGTATATTACAGGTCGTAAAGGAGATGGAAAAGGCTAATGCATGAAGCAGTGATACTAGTTATAGGGATAATGAGCATTCTGTTTGGCGTACTGGTAATTGCCAAACCAAAATTGCTCGCATATATCGTAGGCTTCTATTTCATCGTAGTGGGCATCTTGGCGATTATACAATTCTTATTGTAGATTAAGTTTAGTAAAAAGCCGATTGGATAGCGAGGAAGCCACTCACTCTGTGTTGGCAATTGGGATGAAAATGCCAGCGTAGCTCAGTGGTAGAGCAGCGGTTTCGTAAACCGCAGGTCATCGGTTCGAATCCGATCGCTGGCTCCAGGAGGGATGATGAGCAAGCTTTTAGATAAGTTGAATCAGGCGTCTCGAGGCGCAGCCCAACCTCTGGGTTTTAAGGCGGCGACATCTAAATCGAAAAGCCAACCAATGGTGCTTATCGCTTGCCTGCCCAAAGGTACCACAAGGGCCATGGCCGCGGCCAAGGAGAGCGCCGATGCCGTGCTGTTGAAAGGGGCGCAGAGCCTGGAAAAGCTCGTCGCTTCATTGGGAGAGGCCACCTGGGGGGCAGCGCTGGAGGAGTACACTGAAGAGCAGATCACCATGCTAAAAGAAAAGGGATGCGATTTTTTGGTCTTCGACGCCGCAAAAGCGCCGCCAACGCTGCTTCGGGAGGAAGAGGTGGGCAAGATTGTGGAGATCGATCCCACAATAGCCGATGGTTTGGTACGGGCCATCGAACAACTGCCCATCGATGCGGTGCTTATCGGAGGTGAGCCGTCCCTTTCAGTGCATCGGCTCATGGTCTGCCAGCATGTGGCCAACCTGGTGCGCAAGCCATTGGTCGCTTCAGCGCCCCTTGATATGTCAAAGGAAGACCTCGAAGCGCTCCGAGAGGCCGGAATGGCCGGGGTGGTAGTCAACGCCGAGGAGGATGCCAAGGAGGGGCTTTCAAGATTGAGGCAGACCATCGATGGCCTGCCCCCTTTTAAGAGGATGCGTGAGAAGGCTGAGGCTTTGCTCCCTTACATTGTCCCAGCGGAGACGGCTGAGGCGCAGGAGGAGGAAGAGGAGGAGTAGCCTTCGCTTTTCCGCATCGTCGTTACTCCAGTCGCCTCAGGCTAGGGCGCAGAATGGCCATGGCCAGGGTGAAGAGCACAATGATGATGGCGCCTCCAGCCACAGCTATCGTCGGCCCGAAAGCTTCAGCCACCGCACCTATCGGTAATGTCCCCATCGGCATCAAGGCAAAGGTGATCATGTAAATACTCATCACTCTCCCCAGTATCCGTAGCGGCACATTGCTCTGGAGCAGGGTATTGTTCAGAGCCATATAGCCAGCGCCACCAGCGCCGGCCCCAACAAGTATCGCCAAGGAAAGAGGGTACGAGTGGGATATGCTGAAGAAACCAAGCATTACCCCAAAGACTAAAGCGAGGCCGAAGAGCAGCATGCCCTTTCGCCTGAAATCGCCAAGCGAGGCAATGGCCAGGGTGGCTATCAGTGCCCCAACCCCTGTCATAGCCATAAGCAATCCATAACCGGTTTCACCAAGCCCCAGGACCTCGCCGGCGAACGCCGGCATGAGGTTCATGTAGGGCAGGCCAAAGGCGAGGGGAACGAAGGCCATCGCCAGCAGCGATATAACGAGTGAGCTGTGACGAACATAACTAAGCCCCTCCTTGAGATCGCGCCACATGTCCTTGAGGAATTGGACAATGGTATTGAGGCCGGCATTGCTTGTCCCGCCAGTGCCGTATGCCATCTCTGGCTTAGTGGTCGGCGCCGCATCCTTTGACGGTAGCAAGATCATAAACATGAGGGCAGTGGCTGCTATATAGCAGACCACAACTATATAGTAGACACCAGCATAACCGATGATAGGCAATAGAACCCCACCTAGAGCGAACCCGAAGATTCGTGTAACGTTCATCGCTGTGGCGTTGAGGGAGATGGCGTTCAATAACTCCCTTCTTGTCACCAGCTCAGGGATGATGGATTGACGCGCTGGGCCGTTGAACACGAAGGAGAATCCGATGCCGACCGCTGCCAACACCAGGTGCCAGAGCTCGATCATGTTCATCGTTATCAGGATAGCTATGACCAGGGTGATAATGACATTGAAGGCCTGGGTGGCTATGAGCAGATTGCGCTTGTTCACCCGGTCGGCTACAGCACCGCCGAATATGGAGAAGAGGAAGATGGGGATACCAAAGGCAAAGCTCACTATTCCCAGGGCAAGCTCCGACCCGGTCATCTCCCATACCAACCATCCGCGGGCTATTATTTGCATCTGCAGCCCGGCAAAGGACGCCAGTGACCCTAGCCAGAACCAGCGATAATTGGGGGTGCGCAGCGAGGTGAAGGTGCGAATCCGAGCCTGTTCCGGGGTCACCACCTCCGGTCCGGTTTCCCCAACAAACACCGGCGGTTCAAAGTCTTCTGGACGTTTGTTCTTCATAGTTGCCTTGCTCTGGAAGTTTATCACATAGAATAAGGGCTCATCCAACCCCTTGTCAATAAAGATTATTGACGCAGTAATCGATAGCGGGTTAGAATCTATCAGTATGGCCGAAAAACTTCTCTTCGGGACCGGGGGTACTCCTCACAGCTCCAGATCGCCCAGCACCGAGTCGGGCATCGAGCGTGTAGCCGAGCTCGGACTCGGTTGCATGGAGGTGGAATTTGTGCGCGGGGTCAGGATGAACGAAAGGATGGCGCGGGCTGTACGGGAGGTGGCCGAAAAGAGCGGGGTGACACTAACCGCTCATGCCCCCTATTTTATCAATCTCAACGCCCACGAGGAGGAGAAGGTCGTTGCCAGCCGGGAGCGGATTATCCAGACCGCCAGAGTCGCTTCCCTGATGGGGGCCGAGGGCATCGTTTTCCACGCCGCATTCTATCTCAACGATCCCCCAACAGAGGTCTTTGCCAGGGTGAAGGATATACTGGAGAAGATGGTAAGCATGCTTAGGCACGAGGGCAACCGGGTTCTGCTCCGACCTGAGGTCACAGGGAAAGGGAGCCAGTTCGGCACCGTGGAGGAGGTTTTGAACCTGAGCGCTGATATCGAGGGCGTTGCCCCATGTATCGACTGCGCTCACTGGCATGCCCGGACAGGAAGGTTCAATTCCTATGAGGAGTTCGTGGCGCTACTGAAGCAGGTGGAGGCCAGGCTGGGGAGGCAGGCCCTGGATCACATGCATATCCACCTCTCTGGGATCAAATACAGCAAGCACGGGGAGCTCAAGCATTTGAACCTTAGGGAGTCGGATTTGCGCTTTGTAGAACTCCTCAAAGCGCTAAAGGAGCTTGAGGTAAAGGGGCTTGTCATCTGTGAAAGCCCGAATCTCGAGGATGACGCGCTGCTTCTTCAGCAGACCTACAATTCCCTATAGCTCAACAACCCCAGGGTTTATCCGGCACTTTTCCGCAGTAATAATGGCATCGACCTTGGCAACCGCCCGCTCAACCTCGTCATTCACCACTACATAATTGAAAATCGGCAGCCGCTTCATCTCCTCATGAGCGGTCTCGATCCGTCGGTCCAGGTCCACGCCAGATTCGCTCTGGCGCTGCCTGAGTCGGGACACAAGTTCCTCCATAGACGGAGGGGCCAGAAAGATTAGCAGCGCTTGCGGCATAATGCCTTTGATCGTTGCTGCACCCTGGACATCAACCTTCACGATGACATCTTGCCCCGCCTTGAGCGCTTGCTCCACCTCCTGCGTGGGCACCCCATAGAGGTTGCCGTAGACCTGAGCCCACTCCAAAAGCTCCCCCACTTTCATCATCTCTTGGAACTTATCGAGGGAGACGAAGTGATAATCCACCCCATCTCTCTCCCCTTGCCGCCGCGGGCGTGTGGTTGCGGTCACTGCGAAATGAATTGGACGCGCTTGGCTCTTCATCTCGTGGAGGATGGCGTCCTTGCCCACGCCTGAAGGGCCGGAGAGCACAATGAGCAGGGGGTCTGCTTTGTGAAGCCGCTTTTGAGTTTGCTTCAGACTTGAGCCTCCCGACTCGCCGTCAGCCTGCCGGCGATGGTCTCTGGAGCGATTGCTGCCAGTACAATATGGCCGCTGTCCATAATAAGCACCGCTTTTGTCTTTCTGCCGTTGGTCATGTCAATGAGCGTCCCGGTGTTCTTGCTCTCCTGAACCAAACGCTTGGTGGGCGCTGAGTTCGGGGAGGACATAGCGATAACCCTATTTACCGCCAGAACATTGCCAAAACCGATATGAATTAGCTCTGTAGTCATTTCTTTGCTTTATCCCCAATAGGCAAGGGTTGGGGACTATCTTAACCCCCTTTCCGTAAAATTCTATATCTATCATCGGGCGAGCCTCCCCAGGTCCTGCCAGAAGCTGGGATAGGATATGGCTACTGCCTCGGCATTATGTATTACCGTTTCCCCCTGAGCCATCAGTGCGGCAATGCCCAGGGCCATCGCCAGACGATGATCATGGTGGCTTGAGCAATCGCCACCCTCAAGCCTCTTGCCACCGTGAATAATCATGCCATCGGGGAGCTCCTCTATGTCTGCCCCCAGCCTTGATAGCTCCTTCACTGTGGCCTCGATCCTATCGGCCTCCTTGACCCTGAGCTCTTGAGCATCCCTAATTATCGTTTTACCCCGGGCAAAACAGCCGGCAAGGGCAACTAGAGGGATCTCATCGATAAGCCTGGTTATCAGAGCTCCCCCAATTTGCATTCCCACTAGTTCACTGGATTCTACTTCCAGATCAGCAACAGGCTCGCCGCCCTCCATTCGCTCGTTCTCCACCTTGAGCTTGGCCCCCATCTCGAGAAGGACATCGATGATTCCGCTCCTTGTCGGGTTAACCCCTGTGTTTGTGATTCTAATGTGAGCGTTAGGGTGAATCGCAGCGGCGACCAGCCAGAAGGCGGCCGAGCTTATATCTCCGGGGACATGAACATCGATCGCTGACAGCGAAGCAGACGGGATAAGGGCGATCCTTGTGCCATCGCTCTGTAGCTTTGCCCCCATGGCTCTGAGAAGGCGTTCCGTATGGTCACGAGAGGGCGCTGGCTCCTCAATAGTTGTTTCCCCTTTGGCCAAGAGGGCGGCGATGAGGATCGCCGACTTTAGCTGGGCACTGGCTACAGGGAGGCGGTAGTCAATACCCTGCAGTCGATTCCCCTTGATCGCTAGCGGGGCTAGTGAATCCTCGCCTCGGCCCCATATCTGGGCCCCCATTAAGCGCAGTGGGTGGATTATTCGGTCCATGGGACGGGAGCGCAGGGACTCATCGCCGGTGACTATTGAGAAGAAGGGCTGAGCGGCAAGCAGCCCGGCTAGAAGGCGCATAGTGGTAGCGCTGTTCCCTGCATTGAGCACATCGGGGGGCTCAATGAAGCCGTCTCTTCCCACCCCTGAGACGGTAAGAATGCCCGATTCGTCGGTAATCTCCACCCCTAAGGCCCTTGAACAGGAAACCGTGGCCCAGAAGTCATCGCCTGGAGCGATATTCTCGATCCTGGCCTGGCCCAAAGCCATGCTGTTCAGAATGACGGCACGATGGGAGATGGACTTATCGCCCGGGGGGTTAACCTGGCCCCCGAGAATAGAGCACCCCTTTATCCGCTGTTCCATAACAAACCATTTCCTACGCAGCTATTCTTAGCCAGCCCTCTCTCGCCTTCTTTGCTCGAACAAAGGCCTCCTCAAGTTCCTCGCCGCCCTCGCTCACCAGACAACGGAATCTCTCCAGCTCCTTGATATATTCATCGATCCAGCGAAGGATAGGCTCCTTGTTTGTGAGGCAGATATCACGACTCATCTCGGGGCTCCCTGAGGCCAGGCGGGTGAGGTCGCGGAACCCTGTGGCCGCCAGCTTTGCCATTTCGGGCCACGAAGGGCTTTTTGTGGTCATCGAAACAAGTGCTGCAGAGACGACTATTGGAAGATGGCTGATGGCGGCCACCAGGCTATCGTGCTCATAGGCATCGATAAAAAGGGGCTTGGCCCCGATCTTCCTTACCAAATCCTCCATTGTGTCGATTGCCTCTTTAGTGGCGCTTGGCCCGGGGATTAGACAATAGGTGCAACCAACGAAAAGATCGGCATCGGCGGCCTCGATCCCGGAGGTCTCCTTTCCCGCCATGGGATGTCCCCCTATGAAGCTGGTCGATGAAGGCAATAACCTCTCCGCCCACCCCATGACCTTTGCCTTGGTGCTGGCTGCGTCGGTGACAATGCAGCCCTCGTTAAGGCTTCCCCCGATTTCAGCCAGTATCGCCTTCATGGCCGTCGCTGGGGTGGCGATGAGGACCAGGGCTGCACCATTCACAGCCGAACTCAAACTCCCCTCAGTACGGTCCGCGGCCCCAAGATCGATGGCCCTGGATGCAACCTCAGGGCGGCGAGCGAATCCTACCACTTCCACATCCGCTTTGGCCCTCCTCAGGGCCAAGCCCATTGACCCGCCGATTAACCCCAGCCCAATAATGGCCATCCTGCTCACGACATACCTCATCATTTGCGCTAGAATGAGCCCATTATATCACAGTTCTGACCATAATGATAAGAAAGGCCCCTCTTACGAGGGGGCAGCTTGGGCTGATCTCGTTCAGATAGATGTGTGACACCCTCCCCTCATTGCAAGAGGCTCTTTCACTTGTCATTGCGAGCGAAACAATAGGGCGAGGCAGTGTGTCACTAATGTACTGAACGAGTACTTGGGCTTGACATTATCGAAAAAGGTGCCTATAATATAATCCCCAGGGAAACGTGGCAAAAGAACAGATTCCTCGAAGCTGTTATGTATACACCTCCTGAGAAGGGATTCATTCTTTAGCTATAGAGTTAGGCAGAAGAAGTCTCCATCTTTCCCCCGTAAGGAACCTACAGGGATGACGAAGTATATCTTTGTGACTGGTGGTGTAGTTAGTTCAGTGGGGAAAGGTATCACCGCCGCCTCCATAGGGAAGATTTTGAAGAGTCGCAATATCTCGGTCTCGGTTCAGAAGCTGGACCCATACATCAATGTCGACCCGGGGACGATGTCCCCCTACCAGCATGGTGAGGTCTTCGTCACCCAGGATGGTGCCGAGACAGACCTTGACCTGGGGCATTATGAACGATTCATCGATACCAATCTTACAACTGTCTCCAGCGTGACTACAGGGCAGATTTACAGTTCGATCATCTCTCAGGAGAGACGAGGCGATTTCCTCGGTGGCACAATTCAGGTGGTGCCTCATGTTACCAATGAGATAAAGCGCCGTTTCAGAGAAGTCGGCCAGCAAACTGAGGCCAGCGTGGTTATCGTTGAAGTAGGCGGCACGGTGGGCGATATAGAAGGGCTTCCTTTCCTGGAGGCCATCCGCCAGATGAGGAGCGACGTGGGGCGGGAGAATGTCCTTTATGTTCACGTTACCCTGCTTCCCTTCCTCTCCACAACAGGCGAGTTGAAGACCAAGCCCACTCAACACAGCGTCAATGAACTGCGGCGTATCGGTATCCAGCCAGATATTATCGTATGCCGCAGCGACTATCCCGTCACCGAGGAGACCAGAGATAAGATAGCCCTTTTTTGCGATGTTGACCGGCGAGCGGTGGTGCCTCTACCCAGCCTGCCCATTATCTATGAGACCCCGCTCGTCCTTGAGGAGGCAGGATTGGGGCAATTGATTATAGAGATGCTCGATTTGCCCCGACTAAGTGAGGACCTTAGTGAGTGGCGACACCTTGTGGAGCGGATGAAGGAACCCAAGGAACCGCTACCTATAGCCATTGTGGGCAAGTATGTGGAGCTCCGCGATTCATATATCTCGGTGCGTGAGGCGCTGCGCCACGCCGCGGTTTTTCATGACCGAGACCTCGACCTGCACTGGGTTCACTCAGAGGATTTGGAGAAGGATGGTGGCGAGGCGCTGCTCAACTTGGTTCACGGGATCGTTGTCCCCGGTGGCTTTGGCATTCGAGGAATTGAGGGGATGGTGGCTGCTGCAAGATATGCCCGAGAGAACAAAGTCCCCTATCTGGGGCTATGTTTAGGGATGCAGGCTATGGTTATTGATTTTGCCCGGTATGTGCTGAACTCCCCCGAGCCCAACTCCACCGAATTTGACATAAAGACTTCCTATCCTGTGATCGACCTGCTGCCAGAGCAGCGAGATGTGATGGAAAAGGGAGGCACAATGCGTCTGGGCACATATCCTTGCCATACAGTGGAAGGAACAAGGGCCGCTTCAGCCTATGGGGAGAATGTTGTCTATGAGCGCCATCGCCACCGCTTCGAGTTCAATAACGATTTTCGAGAGACATTGGAGAGGGCCGGAATGGTTTTCAGTGGCCTTTCCCCAGAGGGGAGGCTGGTGGAGATAAGCGAGGTTAGAGACCACCCCTTTATGGTGGGCTGCCAGTTTCACCCCGAATTCCGTTCGCGCCCCAACCGCCCCCACCCCCTTTTCCGCGATTTTATCGGGGTGGCCAAGGGGATGCTCCGTGAGGGGGACCAGCATCTATTGCCATTGTAGAAAGCTGACGAGATCTAAACCTGTTGTAGCGATACATGTCGAAAAAGAGGACTTTAAACTTCGAAACTGCGGTAACTGAGCGCCGGGTTTGTATATAATTAGCCAGATCAGCTTGAAAAAAGGAGCATTTAGGTGAGGGACAATGCGCATCTTTCTTGATACAGCAAACATCGAACATATTCGCTATGCGGCCAAGCTTGGCATAATCAGCGGGGTGACCACAAATCCAACCCTGGTGGCCAAGGAGGGAGCGGTTGAATTTAAGGCAGCGATCCTTGAGATCTGCTCCATCGTTCCAGGCCCCATCTCCGTGGAGGCGCTAAGCCTTGAGGTCGATGGCATGGTAGAGGAGGCGCGCCAGCTATCCTCGTGGGCCCCTAACATCGTGGTCAAGATCCCGATATCGGAGGCTGGGCTCGAGGCGGTCTCGATTCTCTCTCGGGAGAACGTAAAGACCAACCTAACCCTTTGCTTTTCTACAAATCAGGCTCTTCTCAGCGCCATTGTCGGGGCAACCTACGTCAGCCCTTTCGTCGGGCGACTCGATGATGTTGGCCATCAGGGCATGGAGGTGGTTGCTGATACGGTGGAGATCTTTAACAAATATAATTTCAGCACCCAGGTGATCGCTGCCAGCCTTCGTCATCCCCTTCATGTAATCGCTGCCGCCAAGGCCGGGGCTCAGGCTGCAACTATACCCTACCAAGTGCTGATGCAGATGATACATCATCCCCTTACCGATATTGGAATCGCCCGCTTTGCGGAAGACTGGAGGAAGGTGAGGAAACAATGAATATGAACATCGCAGAACTAGATGCCAAGACGCGCGATGAGCTGGTGGAAATGGCCAAGGCATTGGGCATCTCCGGCATCGGCCAGCTAAAGAAGCAGGACCTGGTATTGAGGCTTCTCCAGGCGAGTGCCGAGCTTCAGGGGCATATGTTCAGGGGAGGTGTGCTGGAGATCATGGATGAGGGCTACGGTTTCCTGCGCCATGACGGCGTCAAGCCTGGGGCCGGCGATGTCTACGTTTCTCAATCCCAGATTCGCCGCTTCGGGCTCAGGACCGGCGATATGATCACCGGTCAGGTGAGGACGCCAAAGAACGGCGAGAGATATTATAGCCTCTTGCGCGTCGAGGCGGTTAACGGCATTGACCCGGAGCAGGCGAAAGGTCGCCCCAATTTCAATTCCCTGACCCCCATCTTTCCTGATAGGTTTGTCAATCTGGAAACCACCCCTAACAATCTTTCCACCCGCTTATTAGACCTGATCGCTCCCATCGGTCGAGGGCAGCGGGGGCTTATTGTCTCCCCGCCCAAGGCGGGAAAAACCATTCTCCTCAAGCACATTGCCAATGGCACCGTCGCTAACCACGGTGACATACATCTCATGATCTGCCTTATTGGAGAGCGCCCCGAGGAGGTCACCGACATGGAGCGCTCGGTGAAGGGGGAGGTGATTAGCTCCACCTTCGACGAGCCTGTGGAGAGTCACACCAGGGTGGCCGAGCTCGCCCTGGAGAGAGCAAAGCGCCTGGTGGAGAACGGGAGGGACGTTATGATCCTCCTCGATGGCATTACCCGCCTCACCCGCGCCTACAACCTAGCCTTGCCTCCCAGCGGTCGCACCCTCTCCGGAGGCGTCGACTCAGTGGCCCTCTATCCGCCGAAGCGCTTCTTCGGTGCCGCTAGAAACACTGAGGGGGGGGGATCACTCACCATTATTGCCACGTGCCTTATCGATACCGGCAGCAGGATGGATGAGCTTATTTACGAGGAGTTCAAGGGCACGGGGAATATGGAGCTCCATCTTGACCGCAGGCTTGCCGAGCGGCGCATATTCCCCGCCATGGACATACTGAGAAGTGGCACCCGTCGTGAGGAGCTTTTGTTCGACGAGAACACCCTGCAAAAGGTCTGGCTGTTGAGGCGAATGACAAACCTGCTAGCTTCCAATTCCCAGAGCCCCACCGAGGCCACGGAGCTGGTTCTGGAGCGCATGGTGAAGACCCAATCCAACGCTGAGTTCCTCGCGACCCTGGGCAAGGAGATGTAGCGCCGGCCATGCAGGGCTACTCCTAGCTGTCACCGTAAAGGGCAGCCAAGGACCTACAGATTCCTCTCCCATAAGGCTCAGAATGACAAAGGTGGCGAAGCTGGGGTATCGCATTAGCCGGTGTAGGTTCTCAGCTCCCAATTTGGTCTTCATTGGCGGCCCTTTTCCGTCGTCTAGGGCTTGAGTTTTGCCGGGGGTATTGACAAATAGGAATTTGTGTTATACCATACGCAAATCTTTTCAATGGGGTCATCATATCGCAACTGTGTTTAGGTTGTGGTAAAGGGTAAGGTTGGAGCCAGAAGTGGTATTATCGATAGAGATTCTAGGGCAATCTAAGGAGGGCTATTTGAAGAAGCTAGCTTCGCTACTGTGCGGTTAGCTTGTTTTATGCTTTACAGAACCAGTAAATTTATGTCACATTGGGTTCTCGCTTGCGACATAACCAGATATGTGCCAAGCAAGGGAGTTGTACGTGAGAATATTCTAGTGGAAGTGGGTGATAGATGAGGTCATTTCATAATTTTGCATTATTTTGGTTGTTTTTGTATACTGTAGGGGGTTGACATATTAGCTAGGATGTGTTAAATATAGATTTGGTATATTAAATACAGTATTGATATATTCGGTTTGACATATATTGTATTGGGCTCGACGAAAGGAAGGAGGTCTTCAATGTGATGATCTCTACAAGAATCTTATGAATAAGGGGGGATGCCTATAAAGATATGTGATTAAGCAATGGTAAACCAGAGTAGCAGAAAAAATCCTCCTTGTGTGAAGCGAGGGGGTAGATAAAAAAGACTCCTTTAAGAAAACGGAGGAAACATGAAAGGGAAAATACCCAATATATTTGGGGTGGTGATAGCGCTCGTGCTGGCACTAAGCCTGGCCGTGGCCGCGGTGCCAGCAGCGCCTGCGGTTGCCGACCCGGGCGACCTCGAGTGGAGCGAAGTCCCCATCCCCGACGCCACCGGGTATACGCTCTACTCCGGCTCTGATGTCGGGGCCATAGCGGTATCCCCGGATGGCGGCACTATCTTCGCTGCCTCAGGTGCGGCTCTTAATGAGACAATGAGGTCCACCGACGGCGGCCATAACTGGAAGCTGATGAACACGTTCGCAATGCCCATCGTGGACATGGATGTCTCCGATGACTGGGCGGATGACGACATAGTTGTCGTCGCCACTGCCAACACCACCGCTGGCGAAGTGTTCATCTCGATTGACCGCGGCCAGACCTTCAATTCCTGGGGCACGTTCACCGAGCCTATCAGCTCGCTGGACATCGGCCTTGATGAGGACGGCAACCTGGTGGCGGTTGTCGGCACAAACTACGACGGCGCCACCCCTGGAGACGTGTACCTGCGGACCCTTGTCGCGACCTGGGCCGACCAGAATGTCGATGTTGGCACTACGGCCAATGTCTGGGATGTGCTCGATGTCGCCATACCAACGTATGCCAACGACGAGGGCATCATCGCTGTGGTCGCTAGTATGCCGTCATCGACGTACGCGGTGACCAAGATGAGCACCAACGGCTGGGGGGTCAATATAGCTGACACCCGGTTCGTCGACCAGAACGGCGACAATATCACCGCGACGCGGGCATCGATGGGGTTCCCCGATGACTACAACCTGACCGCCACTGCCTACGGCGGGAACAACGTGTTCTTCGTCGGCCTGACAGCGGGTGGAGATGGCGATGTCTACAAGGTGACCAGCCAGCCCGTTGGCGCAAGCCCGCTGGCTGAGGACCTCGACATCAGGGGCGTGGTCGGCGTCAACCCCACCGAGACCGACGTCTACAGCATCGCCGTCAGCGGCGATCTGGCGGATGCCACCATCATCGCCGGAACAGCGAAATACGACGCAACCATGACCCCGGCGCAGCGGCTGATCTACTACAGCACCGACGCCGGCGCTACGTGGAGCTACACGTACAAGTCGCCCACGGGAGGCCCGACCGGCGCCAACACCTATGTGGCCATGGGCTCGACAGCCTATGCTGGCACCAGCGGCACTGAGAGCGCCTTCTCCGCCAGCACCACCAACGGCTTGGCCTGGAACCAGAGGGGCTTGATCGGCACCGTTATCACCACCATCAACGACATCGCCGCCTCTGAGACCTACGCCACCGATGGGCAGCTGTTTATGGCGACCCAGAATAGTGGCCCGACGAGCTACAGCCTGTGGCTGACCACCGACGAGGGCACCACGTGGGAGCGGATACTGTGCAACTCCCCGGCCGCGGCGGTTGGATTCGACAGCGTGCAGCTTGCGGCTGGCGGCTACGTATTCGCAGCCTGGACTGCCGCTGGCATCGTGCTCAGGTCCCATGACGGCGGCACCACGTTCTTGAGCCTGCTCTACGCTAAGGCACCGATGACTGCGTGGAAGGTGACCGGCCCGACCACCATCTACACCGGCCATGCCGATGGCAGTTTATGGTGGACCACCGATTTCGCCACCTGGGACCAGCCTGAGGAGAGCGAGATCACCGGTGCCGTGACCGACATCGAGGTGGACACCGACATCCTGGTCGGTGACGACGATGGCAAGGTCTACCTGTCCACCGACGCCGGCCTGACCGTCGAGCAGGTGGGCACCGGCACCGTAGCTACCGCCGGCGCGAACACCCATGTGGCCTTTGACGTGGAATACGACGCCAACAACATCCTCTATGCCGGCGGCGACGCCACCGGCATCTACCGCTTCAACTTCGAGACCAGCACCACGTGGGTGGAGATCGCGGACGAAGTTGTGGTCAGTGGTCTGGTGGCTGCCGATGACGGCACCCTCTATGCCTCCGACTACGACGCCGGTTGGGGAGTGGCCCGCAGCGTCAACCCCACCCGTGAAATGGCGGTCGACGGCCCTGACTTTGAGTGGCTAGACGACGACCTTGGGCTGGCCACAGATGCACTACTGTGTGGGCTGGAGGTGGTTCCGGGCTCCAACATCCTGTTCGCCATCGATGACGAACATGGTGAGGTCCTGATCTTCACCGACACCCTGACCGGAGTGGTAACCCTGGCTCTGCCCGCATGCGGAAGCTCCGCAGGCGACATTATCGAGGGCATGGCACAGGCTCGCGTGGTCCTGGCCTGGGATACCCTGACCGGTGCTACGGAGTACGAGCTCCAGGTAGCCCTGGATGAGGACTTCGGCACACTGGTCACCCTGACCGACGCAACTCCCGCGGGCACGGTGATCGATGAGATGCTCTGGCTCGGCACTGAGTTCTTCTGGCGTGTCAGGGTGCTTTACCCCCTGTGGAGCCAGTGGTCTGAGACCTGCACCTTCATCACACCACTGGGCCCCGGTGCCGAGAGACCAACATTGTTGAGCCCGACATCGGGTGCTGGCTTGTGCGCCACCGATGTGCCGCTACGGCCAGTATTCCAGTGGACTGGGCTAGTGGATGCCACCAACTACGAGTTTCAGGTGGCCACCAATGCCGAGTTCACGGCAGTAGTCTCAGGTCTTGATAAGACCGGTACCTCAGCGCTAGGCCCTCAGACCGCCTACACCTCGACGGTGAGTCTGTCCGAGGGTACCAACTACTTCTGGCGAGTGCGCGCCTTGATACTGGACAGCGAAGGAGCAGTGGTAACTGAGTCGCCTTGGAGCGACACAGGCTGCTTCACCGCTCTCGCAGAGGCGGCACCTGCTGATGTAGCACCGACCCCAGCTTGGGTCTGGGCGGTGATAGCCATTGGCGCAATACTTGCAGTTGCAATGATCGTACTCATCATGAGGACGAGAAAACCGGTATAAGCGTCAAGGCCTAAAGTAGAAAAAGCGCCCCGATCATGATCGGGGCGCTTTTTTTTGACCTAAACGCGGTGGCAGAACAATAGCTAGCTTCGGTAGTCCAGCACAACGACCTGGGTCTCATCGGGCAGGCTGGCTTTGGCAATAGAGAGCCTGGGCTGGGCCGATAAACTGGCCTTTATCCCCATTTCCCTGAGAAAACGGTCCACCGGATCCAGCTCGAAACGTAGCGCTTCGGTTTTAAAATGCATGGGTATGACAATCCTTGGTTGAAGAAGCCGCACCGTCTCTGCGGCAGTGACAGCGTCAATGGTGGAAAACCCACCGACAGGCACCAGAAGCACCTCCACACCGCTCACTTCCTCCACCTGCTCCGATGAGAGGGGATGCCCCAGATCGCCGAGATGGCATAACTTCATATCTTCCATCTCGATGAGGTAGATAGTGTTCCCCCCCTGTTTTCTCCCCTTCTCGGCATCGTGGAAGGTGCTGATCCCGGTGATAAAAACGCCCGAGATCTCATATTCCCCCGGGCCATGAACAATCCGCGGCGGGCCACCAACGCCTGATGTAAAGCTATGTCCAGGGTGAGAGTGACTTGAGGTGACGATATTTGCCTTGGGCTTTCCCAGGGAATAGCCAATGCTTTCATCATAGGGGTCAGTGAGAACAGTGGCCTCCTTCCCCCTAATTCTGAAGCAGGAATGACCTAGCCAGGCGATCTCGATTACCCTCACCCCCTCTAAAGAGAGCTTCACTTGTCATTGCGAGGAGCGTTAGCGACAAAGCAATCTTGGTGGGAAGAGGGAAGGCGGCAACCATGAGATTGCTTCGCTTCGCTCGCAATGACACCAACTTCGCCCCACAATAGGGTGGGCGAAATTATCTTCCAAACCTGTTCAGCAAAGCCCACCCTGAGGGCAGTGCTATTGCCACCAAAAATAGCTTGATCAAATCCCCGGGGATAAATGGATAGAGCCCCACGGAGAGCACAGAGTTTGTCGGGACGAAGTTTGCCAACCACGGGAGCCCAAAGAGGTAGATCACAGCATTTCCCGCTAGAAGGGCCAATGCCACGCTCCAGAAGCGGCGATCCCAGCCCCGTTCGGCGAGGAAGCCGACCACGAAGGCAGCGGCCACAAACCCTAAGAGGTAACCCCCGGTGGGACCGATAAAGTGGGCTATGCCGCCTGTCCAGCCGGCAAATACAGGAGCACCCAGGGCTCCGCTCCCCAAATAGGTAAGCTGGCTCAGCGCCCCACGCTTACTCCCCAAGAGTGCCCCGGCAAGCAGCACAGCGAAGGTCTGCCCGGTAATGGGCACTAGGCCGATCCAGAAGGCAATCTGGGCACAGAGTGCGGTGACGATGCCGAAACTGAGGATAAGAAGAGCATCGCGCGCCAGGCTTGCCCTGGGGAACAGCACATCCATCATGGTAAGGGCTTTTTCCTGCATTCCACCTCCTTATTTATTTCGGACTACTTGCTTTGACAAATGTTTGGCCTTAGCGCTATCCATTCCTTTCTAAGGCCCGGGCTGCCATCGTAGCACAACGGCCGCCCATGTAAGGCCAGCGCCGAAGGCAGCGAGAACGACATGGTTCCCCTCCCTAATCCTGCCCTGCTCTACGGCCTCACATAGCGCTAGAGGAGAGGATGCTGCCGATAGATTGCCATAGCGATCGACATTGACAAAGACCTTCTCGCTGGGAATGCCCAGCGACTTGGCTGCCGCCTGGATGAGGCGGGTATTGGCCTGGTGAGGGATGAAAAGGTCGATGTCCGATATCTGGATACCAGCGGCATCCATCACCTGCCTTGAGGCCTCGGCCATATTGATGACAGCTGACTTGAATATCTCCCTGCCATTCATTGCAATATAGTAGTGCCCATCCTGAGGCCTATCCGCCGGCCTGCCGCAGGGGCTGGGCACATAAAGGAGGTCGGAGCCCGAGCCGTCGCTGCCCAGCACAAAGCTGAGCAAGTCTGTTCCATGCTCATTTGCCTGCACTACCACTGCCCCGGCGCCATCGCCGAAGAGGACGCAGATGGAGCGGTCCTCCCAGTCGACGACACGGGTTATCGCCTCGCTGCCCACAACCAGGATATTCCTGTAGGCTCCTGAGGCGATGAACTGATAAGCGGTAACCAGCGCATAGATAAAACCGCTGCAGCCACCAACGGCATCGAAGGCCGCGGCGCTCCTGGCACCCAGGGCATGCTGCACCAGGGAGGCAGCGGCGGCTACTATCCTATCCGAGCTATTTGTGGCCACTATTACCATATCGAGCAGGCCTGGTGAAAGCCCGGCAACCTCAAGCGCCGCTTTGCCCGCAGCCACCGCCATGGTCGATACGCTCTCATCGTCACCCAGAATGCGGCGCTCCCTGATCCCGGTGCGCGTCATGATCCACTCGTTGTCGGTGGCCACCATAATCTCCAGGTCTTTGTTGGTGAGCACCCTTTGAGGCAGATACTTTCCCCAGCCTGTGATCCGCGCGTGCAATATTTGATCCCCTTCCAGATTTGCAAATAAGGCTTGGAAGAGTATAACAGAGCGGAGTCACTAGGTCAACCTCTTGACAAGCCAAAACAGAGGGTGGTAAATTAATATAATTAGCAGTCTCAGACTTAGAGTGCTAATTAAGGGGGAAGTCGTGTTATCGGATAGGAAGGAGAACATCCTCAGAATCGTAGTCGGTGAATATGTCTTAATGGCTAGCCCTGTGGGGTCGGAATCGATCGTAAGAAGGTATGGGCTTGGGGTCAGCTCGGCCACCATCCGTAACGAGATGGCCGGCCTTGAGGAGGAGGGCTATATTTTTCGCCGCCATACCTCGGCTGGGAGCGTTCCATCAGATAAAGGCTATCGATATTATGTGGAGCGTCTGGTTGAGGAGGAGGAGATCCCTCTAGCGGAAAGGCGTATGATCTCCCATCTATTCCACCAGGTGGAGATGGAGCTGGAGGGGTGGAACCGCCTGGCTGCGTCGTTGCTGGCCCGCATGGTTCACAATGTAGCTGTCGTTACCTTTCCCAAGGCAGAGGAGGCGCGGTTTGAGCATCTAGAGCTGGTAGCCCTTCAAGAGTTTCTCGCTCTGCTCATCCTCCTACTTGGGAAGGCGAAGCTCAAGCAACAGCTAATCGCCTTTGAGGAAGCGACGTCGCAGGAGGAGCTCAACGCAATTTCCAACAAACTAAATAGCTTGTTCCATGGTTTGACCAGGTCCAAGATCCAGGCTCAGATTCTGGAGCTTTCCCCGGTTGAAGAGCAGGTTAGGGAAGTCTTAGCGCAGATAATGGCTGTGGAGGATGAGCGGGGGTATGATGAACCTTATATAGAAGGGATGCGCCATATACTCGCCCAACCGGAGTTTGCCAGCGGCGAGAAGGCATTAGACATTATGGAGGTGTTGGAGAATAGGACACTAATGAGGTCTATCTTAGCCGAAACGCGCGCTAAAGAGGGTGTCAAAGTGGTCATCGGGGCCGAGAATAGGGAAGATGCCATGAAGAGGTGTAGCGTGGTGCTGACCCAATATGGCATCCCTGGCGAAGTTGGCGGTAGCCTTGGGGTGGTTGGGCCCACTCGGATGCAGTATGGAAGGGCGATCTCTGCGGTGCGCTACGTAGGCTCGCTTATGAGCGATCTGGTTGCTGAGCTATCTTCTGGCCCGAGAAAGGGATAGCCTTCTAAAAGGGGTGTCACCGTGAATGAAAAAGACCTTAGCTCTGAGGATATGCCCCCAGCGGTTGAAGTAGAAGAGGATATGGTGGCTGAGGATGTAGAATCACTTAAAAAGGCGCTCGCCGAGGAGAAGGACAGGGCAGAGAGCAACCTGGCCAATTGGCAGAGGGCGCAGGCAGACTTCATAAACTTCAAGAGACGCGCCGAGCAGGAGCGAAGCGAGTTGGTCAGGCTGGCTAATTCTACACTTATTCTGAATCTACTCCCGGTGCTCGATGACTTGGAGCGGGCGCTGGACAACGTCTCCGAGAGACTTGCCGGTCTTACCTGGGTTGACGGCATTGTGCTTATCTACCGCAAGCTCAAAGCGATCCTGGAGGGGCATGGGCTGGCAGAGATCAAGGCCGTCGGCGAGCCATTCGATCCCAATCTTCATGAGGCGGTGCTCTACGGCCCGGGGGAGGCGGGGAAGGTCATCGAGGAGCTCCAAAAGGGCTATACGCTTTATGACCGGGTGCTTCGCCCCACTATGGTGAAGGTAGGCAAAGAGGAGGAAGAAACAGCAGAGGAAGAGCGAGAGGAGGAGAATAATGGGTAAGGTAATAGGCATCGATCTGGGAACCACGTTCAGTTGTGCTGCTGTGATGGAGGCTGGGGAGCCGGTGGTTATCCCCAACGCCGAAGGTGGCCGCATCACTCCATCAATGGTGGCAGTAAGCAAATCGGGTGAGCGCCTCGTCGGGCAGATAGCCAGGCGACAGGCAATCACCAATCCTGATAATACCATCTTCAGCATCAAGCGCCTCATGGGGCGCAAGTTCAAAGAGCAGTCGGTAGAGCATGACAAAAAGCTCTTGCCTTATAAGATAACCGAAGCCCCCAACGGCGATGCCAAGGTTGTCATGGGGGACAAGGATTACAGCCCTGCTGAGATATCGGCCATGATCTTGCAGAAGATTAAGATGGATGCCGAGGCCTACCTTGGCGACAAGGTAACAGAAGCAGTGATCACCGTGCCCGCTTATTTCAACGATAGCCAGCGCCAGGCGACCAAAGACGCGGGGAAGATCGCCGGGCTTGAGGTGTTGCGCATCATCAACGAGCCCACCGCCGCCTCATTAGCCTATGGCCTGGATAAGAAGAAGGAGCAGACCATCGCCGTCTACGACCTGGGAGGTGGCACCTTCGATATCTCCATTCTGGAGCTGGGCGAGGGCACCTTTCATGTCAAATCGACCAATGGTGACACCCATCTCGGCGGCGATGACTTCGACCAGCGGATCACCAATTGGCTATGCGATGAGTTTAAGAGGGACCAGGGAATCGACCTGAGACAGGATCGCATGGCACTGCAAAGACTCAGGGAGGCAGCGGAGAAGGCCAAGTGCGAGCTTTCCACGGTGCTCCAGACGGAGCTCAACCTCCCCTTTATCACCGCAGACGCCAGCGGCCCCAAGCACTTCAATATCAACCTTACCCGGGCTAAACTGGAGCAGCTTGTGGGCGACCTTGTGGACAACTCCATTGGTCCCTGTCAGCAGGCGCTGGCAGACGCAAGCCTTACCGCTGCTCAGATCGATGAGGTCGTCCTTGTCGGCGGGCAGACGCGTATGCCGCTGGTTCAGGAGAAGGTGAAGCAGGTCTTTGGCAGGGAGCCCAGTAAAGGGGTTAACCCCGATGAGGTAGTGGCCATCGGGGCCGCAATTCAGGCCGGGGTGCTCAAGGGGGAGGTTAGCGACGTGCTGCTACTAGATGTCACCCCGCTCACCCTGGGCATCGAGACCCTTGGCGCGGTGATGACCCCCCTCATCGTCAGAAATACCACCATCCCGACCTCAAAGAGCCAGATCTTTTCCACTGCCGCCGATGGCCAGACCAGCGTCGATATCCATGTCCTGCAAGGGGAGCGGGCCAGGGCCGCCGATAACAAGACGCTGGGCCGATTCATGCTCGATGGCATCCTGCCGGCCCCCAGGGGCATGCCCCAGATCGAGGTCACCTTTGACATCGATGCCAATGGCATCGTGAGCGTCAAGGCCCACGATAAGGGGACGGGCAAGGAGCAGAAGATCGTGATCACCGCCTCAAGCGGCCTCACCAAGGAGGAGGTGGAAAGGATGCAGCGGGAGGCGGATACCTATGCTGAGGAGGACACCAGGCGACGGGAGGAGGTGGAGACCAAGAACGCCGCTGATAGCCTGGCCTACACTGCGGAGAAAACGCTCCGCGAGCAGGGGGATAAAGTGCCCTCCGACCTGAAACAGCAGACCGAGGACAAAATCGCTAAGGTGCGCTCGGCGCTGCAATCGGGCGACATAGATGAGCTGCGGCGCACTATGCAGGAGCTATCGGAGACATTGCAGCAGGTCGGGGCCGCTGTCTACCAGGCCCAGCCGCCGCCCGGAGCCGAAGAACCACCTGGAGAGGAGCCGCCGAAGCCCGATGAAGGGACCGTGGAGGGCGAGTTCCGCGAGGTCTAGAGACAGGCATTTTAAGCGAGAAAGAGGGTGGGGGCTATACCCCAGCCCTTCTTGCATGGCTCGCTTGAAATGTATGAAAAGGTGATTTATAATAAGCTGTTATAGTCTGTCTTGCAGTTGGAACGATGGCTACAAAGCGCGACTACTATGAGGTTCTGGGCATAGAGAGGTCTGCCTCCGAGGAGGAGCTAAAGCGGGCCTTCCGCAAGCTGGCCTTCAAGTACCACCCCGACCGAAACCGGGAGGATGGTGCCGAGGAGAAGTTCAAAGAGCTCAACGAGGCCTACGAGGTCCTCTCCGATCCCGAAAAGAGGGCCAGCTACGACCGCTTCGGCCATCTCGGAGCCGAAGGCTTCGGCCGAGGCTTTGGCGACTTCGATATCTTCCGAGGCTTTGGCGACATTTTCGATGCTTTCTTTGGCGGCACTTCCACAGCAGCAAGGCGCGGCCCGCAGCGGGGCGCTGACATTCGCTATGGCCTCACCATCTCCTTTGAAGATGCGGTCTTCGGATGCGAGAAGGAGATCGAGATTCGGCGCATCGAGAACTGCTCCCAGTGTCACGGCGTAGGCAGCGCGCCCGGGACTCAGCCCTCGAGGTGCCCGGAGTGCAATGGAACCGGGCAGGTGCGCCGCGTGCAGCGAAGCGTTTTTGGGCGCTTTGTAAATATGACCACCTGCAACCGCTGCGGGGGCGATGGCAGGATTATCACCGATCCCTGTCCCCAGTGCCGCGGCACGGGCAAGGAAGAGAAGACGCGCCGCATTGTGGTTGATATCCCTGCCGGAGTAGATGATGGTTCCCAGATACGCCTCAGCGGAGAGGGCAATGCCGGAATCTGGGGGGGTGCTCCGGGCAACCTTTATGTCGCCCTCTCGGTGCGGGAGCATCCATTCTTCAAGCGCCGGGGCGATGACATCCTCTACGACCTGCCCATCAACTTCGCTCAGGCGGCGCTGGGCGATGAGATCGAGGTGCCTACTGTGGATAGCCCGGTCAGCCTCAACATCCCCATAGGCACCCAGACAGGCAAGCTCTTCCGACTCAAGGAGAAAGGGGTGCCCCATCTCAGGGGGGGAGGTCGGGGCGACCAGATGGTGATGGTTCATGTGGTTACCCCCGAATCCCTGAATGAAGAGCAGCGAAGGCTGTTTCAGGGGCTGGCCAAAACCCTGGGCCAAGCGACCATGCCCAAGGAGGAAAGGGGCTTTTTCCACAAGCTCAGGGACGTTTTTTAGTGCAGGTCTTAGAGGGTAATGTGCTCTTAGAATCGAACTGGTGGCCAGGGCTTGCCGGATCCTGAGAAATTAGCCAGACCCCTATAACATGAGTTGCGGTGTGAGGTGAGATGCACCGTTTTTTTATCCCCGCGGAATGGATCGACCAGGAGAGAGTGGTCATCACCGGAAGGCAGGTTCATCAACTGAGGAACGTGCTCCGATTGGTGGCCGGTAACCGCATTGTCGTCATAGACAATACCGGCTTCGAATATGAGGTGGAGCTGGAAAAGGTGAATCGTGGCTACGCCTCCGGTGTGGTAAAGGAGATACGCTCGGCGGCCGAACCCCAGACCAAGGTTACTCTTTATCAAGCACTACTAAAGGGCAGTAAGTTTGAATCCGTTATCCAGAAATGCACCGAGCTCGGTGTGGCTGCCTTTGTCCCCATGGTCTGCCAGCGATGTGTCGCCGCAAGCCGTGTGTCTAACAAGAACTTGGAGCGATGGCGAAGGATCATTGTCGAGGCGGCGGAGCAATCGGGACGGGGAAAGCTCCCCACCCTTGAGCCTGAGGTGCTCTTTGAAGAGGCCTGCCAGTCAGCGGAAGGATTCTCCCTGCTGGCGTGGGAAGGGGAGAGGGCAGTGGGGCTTCGCACTGCGTTGCGAGGTGAGATTTACCGACAGAGGATTATCTCGGAAAAGAATCCATTGTCAGTGAACCTGTTTATCGGCCCTGAAGGTGGATTCTCTCCTGCTGAAGTGGAATTTGCCCAGGGTTGCGGCATCGTGCAGGTCACTCTAGGCAACCGGGTACTGCGAGCGGAGACCGCGGGCCTGGTGGCGGCAAGCGCAGTGCTCTATGACTGCGGCGATCTAGACCCCTCAGATTAGCTCGTGCCTTAGCTCGCGCTCCATGAGCGCCGCCATAGCCTGAGGCACCTCAATGCCCTTGAAGAGGACCCGATATACCTGCTCAGTAATGGGCATCTCCACCCCGTGCTCCTGGGCTATCTGACGGGCAACGACAGTAGTATTAATCCCCTCAGCCACGCTGTTCATAGAGGCTGTTATCTCAGCAAGGGGGCGCCCCTTGGCTAGCTCCTCGCCAACGAAGCGGTTGCGGCTCAGGGGGCTGGAGCAGGTGGCGACCAGGTCGCCCAATACGGCCAGCCCGGCAAAGGTGAGGGGACTGGCCCCCATCGCCACTCCAAGACGGGAGATTTCAGCTAGGCCCCGGCTCACCAAGGCAGCCTTGGCATTATCACCATAACCTAGGCCATCACTCAAGCCCGCAGCCAGCGCAATGACGTTTTTCAGCGCTCCACCCAACTCTACGCCAACAACATCATTATTGGTGTAGACACGAAAGCTGGCGGATGCCATTATCTCCTGGGCACGCTTGGCCACGGAAGAATCTTGGGCAGCGATAACCGTTGTCGCCGGAAGGCCACGGGCGATCTCCCTGGAGAGATTTGGGCCGGAGAGGACACAGATGTTTTGATGACATGGTGGGTCAAGCTCCTCGGCGATCACCTGGCTCATCCTCTTGGTCGTGTCCATCTCTAACCCCTTTGCAGCGCTTAAAATAATCATCCCCTCGTCGACATGCCCCTTTATCTGCCTCACATTCTGGCGCATCTTGTGGGAGGGCACAGCGAGGATAACCAGCGAGACCCCTGTTAGCGCCTCTTCCATGGAGCTGGTGGGACAAAGCCCCTCGGGGAAGGAGATGCCTGGAAGACGGGCTTTGTTCTCCTGATCCTGCCCCAGCCTTTCAGCCTCCTCCTCTGTCCTGGCCCAGAGCGCTACCTCTATGCCCCTACGAGCGAGTATTACCCCCAGGGTGGTACCCCAGGCAGTGGTCCCGATAATGGCGACCTTCATCGGACCTCCGTTTTTCGAACATTACGCTATGTCAGAGTGAACCCTTAGCTACACTCTATAAATACAGATTCCAATGGGCAGAGCCTACCGAGTAGTACGAGAAGAGCCTATCTTCGGCTCTGTGCCCGCAAGCAGCCTTCTGATGTTGCCCCGATGACGGAAGATGATTAGCGGCACAACGATTAAGCCAAAGACCAGGTAGGCAAAGGGTTCTAGATCAAACACAACAAAGGGGATCATGGCCACGAGCATGGCAAGCCCGGCAAGCATGGAGCCCAGGGACATATAGCGGGATAGGCCCACCACCGCCAGGAATATGGTGAAGGTGATGAGGCCCACAGGCCAACTTATCACCAGGAGGGCGCCAAAACCAGTGGTCACGCCGCGCCCACCTTTAAATCCAACGTATATCGGCCAGCTATGCCCGATAACGGCGGCCGCCCCGCCAGCGACCTGACCCCAAACAACCATGTCGGAGGCGAAGATCAGCAAGGCAAGCGCCACCGCAGCTGCCCCCTTGGCCAGGTCGGCGAGGAAGACCAAGACCCCGGCTCTGGCACCAACGGTGCGTATCACATTGGTCATCCCCATACTGCCGCTGCCATATTCCCTGACATCTATCCCCCGGGTTAATCTTCCGACAATGACACCAAAAGGGATCGACCCGATAAGGTAGCCTAAAACAATTACGCCAATAAACTGTAACGCGATCATTCCTCACCTCTTCTTTTGAATATTAGACGCAATGGTGTCCCGCTAAAGCCAAAGCTCTGGCGCAGCCTGTTCTCCAGGTAGCGCCGGTAGGAGAAATGCATTAGCGTCGGGTCATTGACGAAGAAGACAAAGGTAGGGGGGCTTGTTTCCGCCTGGGTGGTATAGAGTATCTTAAGTTTTTTGCCTGCTGCCGATGGAGGTGCGTGGGCTGCTACTGCATCGTGAACCATGCTGTTTAGCTGTGCGGTGGGCACACGCTGTTTTCGCTCCACGTAGATCTCCCGGGACGCTTTGAGAACATCCTCTATTCCCTTGCCCAAGATGGAAGAGACATACAGAATAGGCACATAGGGCATGAACCTGAGCCTTCGCCGAATCTCCTTGGAATACTGGCCGCGATCCGCCATCTCCTCAACCATGTCCCACTTATTAACCACCAGCACCATCCCCTTGAACGCCTGCTGGATGTATCCGGCGATGTGGGTATCCTGAGCGGTGACCGGCTCTGCGGCCTCGGTGAGGAGCAGGGCGACATCCGCCCTGGCGATAGCCCTGAGCGCCCGCACTGCGCCGTAGCGCTCGATCCCGACCTCAATCCGCCCCCTCCTTCTGATGCCTGCGGTATCTATGAGGAGCATGCGTTCGCCATCATACTCAAAAACGGTGTCTATAGCATCCCTGGTAGTGCCCGGGGTCTCGGCGACGATGGCCCGCTCCTGGTGCAGGATAGCATTCAGCAGCGTGGACTTGCCCACATTTGGGCGGCCGACGATGGCCACCTTCATCATCTCAAGCTCCTCTTCAGGGGGGATGTAGGGCAATCTTTCCACCACCCTCTCGAGCAGCTCATCGACGCCGATGTCATGGTAGGCGCTAATCGGCAGCGGTTCGCCGAGGGCCAGCTCGTAGAACTCAGCGGCATCTTGAGTGCGACGCTCGTTGTCCGCCTTGTTAGCGGCGAGCATCACCGGCTTGTCGCAGCGCCTGAGCATTTCGGCGATATCCCGGTCCATATAGGTCACCCCATCGACCACATCCACGAGGAAGATGATGGCGTCGGCCTCGTCGATGGCGACCTCCACCTGCTCTTTCACCCTTTGGCCAATATCGCTGTCTGGAGCCAGCAGAAGTCCGCCGGTATCGACCAGGGTCAGGGCGCTTTCCTGCCACGCGATGTCGGCGTAGAGGCGGTCGCGAGTGGTGCCCGGCTCATCCTCGATGATGGCCAGACGCTTTCCCGCCAGCCGATTGAACAGGGTGGACTTGCCCACATTGGGCCGGCCAACTATTGTAACGATGGGTTTGGTCATCCTAACAGCCTCACCAGTATCGCCTTCTGCATGTGGAGCCTGTTCTCCGCCTGGTCGAAGACCACCGACTGCGGCGCATCCAGTAGCCCCGCGGCGATCTCCTCGCCGTGGTGCGCCGGAAGCGGATGC
>Ga0114930_10001020_pt1 | contig 27777 bp, 22 predicted proteins | sample AnhtaG_FD_87300 | JGI IMG/M metagenome (GOLD analysis project Ga0114930, IMG submission 87300) | Deep subsurface microbial communities from Anholt, Denmark to uncover new lineages of life (NeLLi) - Anholt_01485 metaG | ecosystem: Environmental > Aquatic > Marine > Oceanic > Sediment | place... | reverse complement strand
GCGAGCATCATCCTCTCCCCTGCCCGACACCAGAATGGCGTAGCCTGCCAACTCCTTCACCTGCAGCATGATCTCTTTGGAAGATGAAGGATTGAGGTCGGGGCTTCCGTCGAATTCGACCCAAAGTGTCCAGACGCCCACTTGCGGGAGACTCACATGAGCAAACGTGTATCCACCGTCCGCATCCGTCGTTGCGGAAAGCGGGCTTAGCGTTCCGCCGCCTGGATCCGTACCCTGCAAGTGAATCTCGTGGCCGTTGAGGAGATTGGATTGAGGGGGAAGCTGCGCGGTAGCCTCCAGCCGCCCGGTAATGTCCAGTGTACCGGTCGAGAAGATCACGTCGGCAGACGAGGCGATGCTGAGCTTCATGTCTGCCGGCAGAACGTCGAAGGACACTGACAGTTACGTAGTCCCTTCGTGCGTTCTATCTCCCGACCACGATGCCGAAGCTCCCCAGCCCACATTGGCGGAAAACGCGGTAAAGTAGATGGCATAATCCCCGTTAAGATCCGTGGTCGCGGTGAACTTCTCCTCTGTTCCCTCGGGCGGCGACACCGTGATTTCGACTTCCCGGCCCGCAAGGCCGTTTCCCGAAAAGTCGGTCAGAGAGCCATAGATGTTGACCGCCTCTCCCAGAACAACCTGGGGGGGCTTCACCTGCACGGTGATTGTTGTTGGCTCCAGCCACTTCGTCGGATCAAGGGGGTAAAAATCGGGCCCGGCGACGATGGGTCCGTCCCCGTCGGGGTCATTCGGCCCATCGCTCCAGCCATCCCCGTCACTGTCGGGGTTTGATGGATTGGTGCCTTTCGTCGCTTCCTCCTCATCGCTCAAACCGTCCCCATCCTGATCCCGCTGCACCGTGAGTGGATCGGGGAGCAGCACATGCTCAAGTTCGCTCCCATTCGCCCGATACCACACCAGCCCGCCAGAGAAACTCTTATCCCCTGCTTCAGCCGAGGGCACATGCACCTTGTAGGTAAAGGACACGGGGCTGCTCGGCGGCGCGGTCCATCCAAAGGTCATTGTCCCCGTGGCGCCCACGGCGGGAGTGCTATCGGGGGGATTCAAGCCCCCAACCGACACAAACGTCCACCCCACTGGTGGCGTGTCCTGCACTTCGATTTCCGTGAGAGTGCCCACATACTCAATCCTGATCGGCATCTCGTAATCCCTGCCAGGGACATAGAGTCCAGAAGGGATATCTCCATCGAGGTACTCGCGCTCAGCTTGGGTCACCCCGTAGTAGCGGGCGATGGTCTGGGGTACGGTGGATCGCAGCTCGTCTCCGTCACGGCGATAGCTCACTTCTCCCATGAAGTGGACAGCACCGCTCGCAGTCACGGGGACAGCCAGCGTGTAGGTGAAATCGACAGGACTGGCCGGCGGCGTGCTCCACCCGAAGTAGAGCGCGCCGCTCGCACCAGCCGAGGGTTTGATGTCCGGCGGCTTATTCCCGGAAACAGAAACAAACGTCCAGCCATCGGGTACGCTCTCTTGCACACCCAGAGCGGTTAGACTGCCGTCATGGGTGATGTGAATCGTCACGTCAAAGAAAGCCACGAGCTGCCCGGCCTCATCAATGTACACCTTCTCATGAGAACGTGTTCCGGACGGCGGCGGGCCGCTGCGTACGGTCCGCCGGACGCGCCCATGTTGTTCCTTGTCCCGTCCAGATCGTTGTACTGGGGATCGGGGTCACCAGCATCGATGCAAGGGGAGTTCCCTGAGAGCCGATAGTCGTTATCCTCGTAGGTGTATGGCTCGTTGTCGGGCCCGTCTGCATCAACGAACTGCGGATCTTCGGCCATGTTTCCCGCGTCACCAACGGTCCAGTCCTGAATGCAGGTGTAGGTCGGCACCGCCGATTCATGAAGCTGATCGCCCTCGAGCAAGGCCGTATTCCCCCACACGACGCAATTTGTGATGGCTCCATCGCAGCCCCACAGCCCGCCGCCATTGACGCGCGCCTCGTTTCCGCAGACCGTATTGTTCTGGATCGGTCCGTCGCAGTCCGCCAGCCCGCCTCCGGAACCATTGCACAGGTTTTCGGAGATCCTGTTGCTCCGGATCGCCCCGCTGCACTTATACAGCCCGCCGCCATCAGAGAGCGCCAGGCTTCCACAGATGGTGTTGTTCTCGACGGTGGCCTTGCACCCGCTGAGCGCGCCGCCGCTGCCGTCGGACGAGTTTCCAGTGATCGCGTTGTTCCGGATGGTGCCGTCGCAGCCGCACAGCGCCCCCCCGTTGCCACGCGCGAGGTTGTCGGAAATGGTGTTGTCGGTGATGGCGCCGTCACAGTCGTACACCCCACCACCAGCCCCATCGGCCAGGTTGTCCGAGATGGTGTTGTTCTTGATCGTGGCGTTGCATGTGTGCAGCCCGCCGCCGTGGTTGTAGGCTGAGTTTCCAGAGATGGTGTTGTTCAGGATGGAGCCCGCGCACCCGTACAGCCCGCCACCATATTCAGCGGAATTGTCGGTGACCGTGTTGTTTTGGATGGTGCCGTCGCAGCCCCTCAGCCCCCCGCCATAAGCATAATTCACCGAGGAGGTGACGGAGTTCTGCGTGATTGTGTTGCCCTGGATGGTGCCCGTCGCAGTCGTGCAGCCCGCCTCCGGAACCACGCGCGTACCCGCCAGGACCCTTAGCCGAGTTACCGGAGATGATGTTGTTCACGATGAAGCCCCCGCACTGGTACAGACCACCACCGGCACCAGTCATCTCATAGTCGCTGGCCGTAGCCGAGTTGCCTGTGATCGTGTTGTTCTCGATGACGCCATCGCACCTGCCCAGCCCGCCGCCGCAAGCCGAACTGCGAGAAGCCGAACTGCCAGTGACAGAGTTTCCCGCGATCGTGTTGTTCTGGATGGTACCGCCGCAGCTCCACAGCCCGCCGCCGTACTGTTGCGCCGAGTTTCCGCTGATAGTATTGTCCTCGATGGTCCCGTGGCAGCGATCCACCCCACCCCCGGGTCCAGTCGCCGTGTTCGCGGTGATCACATTATTGCTTATCGCAGCCCAGGCGTTATTACCGCAGATGCCCCCACCACGCGCAGCCTTGCCGTTCTGGATGGTGAAGCCGGAAAGGAGGCATGGCCTGCGCTCTCTTCCGGAAAAGGTGACGACGGGGCCAGCCTAGCCCCCATCAATGATAGTCTTTTCGACCACGGCCGGGTCGGTCGGTTCCGTGCTGCGAAGGATCAGGTTCTTGTCGTTGAAATTGATGTTCTCGGTATAGGTCCCTTCGGCGACGATGACGGTGTCGCCGTCCGTGGCAGCATTTATCCCTTCCTGAATCGTTTTGAACGCAGTTTCCCAGGTTGCCCCGCCGCCAGATTCCTCAACTGAGTCATCAACATACCACTCAGCCCCGTGCACACCAAGAATAGGTGAAACAAGGAAAAAGACAAATGTGGTGAGGAGAACAGCTCTCAGAATCATTGTTACCTCCTTCCTTTGTGATCGGTGTTACAGACCTGTTCCATGCGGCAACACCCCGCCCGCAAGAAAATCGTGCGACAAAGCGCCACGGAAGAGCCGGAACAGCACTTCTAATCATGGGAACTATAACGCGCCCCACGATCTCTGCGCGACGACAGATCTCGAAAACGAGGAGGGACGGAACGCTTTCGATGGCACGCAAGTTCCTGAGCACAGGCGAGAACAAGACGGAAAACGCAGGAGTAAAAGGCGCCGTCAGGAGAAGCGCAAGCACGGGAAGAAAGTCACGTTGAATCTTCTTCATCGAGGTGCCCTCCCTCTTATTGTTCTGAGTCTGCACAAGTCAGTCCGCCAAGCAGTGTTTTGGAATGGCCGGGCTCTACGCCAGGGACAGACCGTGCAGGACAGAGTTCAATCAACCATGTCTCCCTGGCAATGACTCCGGAGCACAAAAAGGTTGGAAGAAATAGAAAGGCAAACAAGAAAAGATGGATAAACACTGTTGCCACCTCCCTCGCTGATGGCATTGTCCCAATACGGAGCCTTATTTCCCCCGCTTGAGAAAGCAGTCACCAAACAAACCAACGCCTCGGATACTGCCGCGCGCGGGAAATGGCTGTCAACCATTTTTCGTAACCCTCCGGTAGACACAGGTGGAGGTTGGCACGGATGTTCGGAGGTGGGGGATTACGCGGGGACCGTTTGGGTGGCGTTGTGAGCGGCTTTCCAGTTGTCGGGGAGGAGGTCGTGGAGGCGGTTCATGGGGTGGGCGCTGATGCGCTGGAAGATGTCGTGGAGGTCGGTGAATGGGGTGATCTGGAGTCGCTTGCAGGTGCCGACGAAGCTGGTGAGGATGGCGGCGGTTCCCCCGCCGTTATCGCTGCCGAAGAACAGCCAGTTTTTCCGTCCAACGGCAATCTCTCGCAAGCTGCGCTCGGGGCCGTTGTTGTCGATCTCCAATTCTCCGTCCCCGCAGCGCAAAGTAGGTGTTCCCAGTTCTCTTTGGTACACTACATGCCTTACTAGGCCAATACGTACTTGGTAGGTCACCCTCCGGTAAGCCCCACAAACGTGAGTGTTCATGCGCACAGTCCTGGAAGAACGAAAAACGACATTATTCGTGCGGTGAATTTCGGAATTGCAGAATAGACGATCAGAGGCAAGGGCAGCATGATAAGTTGCTCGCGCGGATGGCGTTGGTGCCGAGCAATCATCCCAAAACCTCTGGGTTGTTTCTCAGGCTCCTTCGTAGGACTACCCCTGGGTTGTTCTCACTCGATCTCCATTCTGGAGAATCCTCAGTGGGGAGTCGTATCGTGATCGATTCAGGGCGTTGTCTCGCCTTGAGAAGAAAGTGTCGCTTCCTCATTCCACGGTCGCCTGGCAGCTCAGCAGCATCAACCGGTTGTGCAGCTTGGCGCTGTGAATTTGACGCCTTCTTGCTGGACTCACCTCGCGGCACAAGCAGCTCGCAGAATCTCTGTGGTAGGATATCCGAAGATGGTTCTGATCCGCCCAGACCGTTCGAGAACGATAAACGCATCCCCGTCTATGCCGTAGTTTGCATTCCATTCAATACTAAAGTCCGTTGGTGTTTCGGTGATTCTCAACCGCTGTTTTTCTCCATCGCGCGCCAAACAGAGGGCCAATCCGTCTTCAGGATCGAGCATCCAGGCATCGCCCGTTCCTGTGGAGAAGAAAATCAATTGGCCAAGCGTCACTACCCGAGCATTGCTGTTTAGGGCCAGATTGATGATATAGTTGACCTCATCCGTAATACTAATCTGTTTTCTCTTCAGTGTCCGCCGCTTGGTCCGGGGAGCCCTGGCTTTTCTACGTTTGTTACTGTCCGTCATTTGATTCCCTCAATTCGTCCAACGTTCTTATCCGACTGCATGGAGGCACGTAATGGCTGGGACGTAACCCATCCGCGGGCTCTGGACCGATGGAATTGAAAGAGACGATCATCAAATGCAAGAACTGCCTGCAAACCGGCTCGAATTGGCGATTCTGTTGATGGCCTTGTCAGGCGACATGTCCCCTTGAAACGGGGAGCCGCCATTGTGCAGTTTAGCTCTCAGCATTGTTCCGTTTTCTATCGCGCTTGCGCATACGAAGCCACTGACTTAAAGGCATCCCGAAGTAATAGCGACACCAGAAATCGGCAATATCCTCTACCATCGAGGCAGATTCCGGGATCAATCCGTGAAAGTAGTCCGGATCGTAGCGTTCAGCATATCCCTTTGCGACTTGGTATCCCCAATAAACGGATTCATGGGGAAATAGAATACAGCGCAGAGCCTTTTCTACTAACAGCAACTCTTCGCTTTCGATAATGCGCGCTGCCCCCCATTTCATGCTTCTATACTTATTCTGCGCTTCCTGTGCCTTTTTCAATAACCTTTCGAGGGAAGCAGCTTTTTGGTTTGTTTGGTCCTCCAAGTAGCTCTCCATCTGATGAACGGCTGTCCTCACCAATGCTTTGTATTGTGACCATCTCTCAATGTCCAAATGAATTGGACAACTTTCACTCATCATTTTCCTCTGTGTGTGTTTGGCTAAATGCACGACAAAGCGATTTGCAGCGTCGGGGGATTGACAAAGACGTTTGAGGATAGTCAAGCGAGTGACGGGAAAGTCGTTCCCCTCGCGGAGTTCTTCAGCGATCCGGGCAAGTTTCCGAAGTTTGCCGGCTATGTTTGGCAATCTTGGTTTGCTCTTTTGCTAAGAAGGTCGCTCAGTGTAAGCCTCCCGGCGATCATGCTAACAGGCCACGCGGTTCTGAGATAGGCAGGTTGGCTCAGACCACCGTTGCTAACTATACCATCCTGATTTTGCAGGCACAACAGCTCTCGGTTTCGGGGCTGTGTCAGGAAGTCGCTCCCCCCGTGCAAAGCCAACCTCTCCGCGGCGTCTGCGTTATGCATGTGTTTCAGGCTTCCCAGATCTGCGCGATTACTTGGTCTTCCCGTGCAAAGTTGGCTCGTAGCCTCGCGACGTTTTTTTGGCTTCCGGCTCCGCGCATCATCACGCCGCTCAAAGGAGACCGTGAACTGCAGTTGGACAAGCCAGGACCCGTAGGGCTTCTCGCCAAGGAGATTCACCGTCATGCCAGAAAACACTTGTACTGCTGTTAGGGGTCTGCCATTATCCGTTTGCAAAAACTTCGACCTGGGAATCCCCGTTCGAGTGTCCTCGAGCACTTCCTCACAGGAGAAAAAAGCATGAATCATGACTGCTCAACAAGACCAACCTTCTCAGGCAACCTGGCAACGGCTCTACGAAGCCGCTATCGCTTATAAGGAAGCAGGGTGCTGGAATTGGATGTTGGACTCGGACATTTTCGGCGTCAAAGACCTAATCACCGGCGAGATTGGCTATTGCTGCATCCTTGGAGCAGCCGGAGAAGTCTTCGGCATGGCCGTCTATCGCGGCAGCGAAGGATTGCGTGTGTATCTGAAGTTGCTGTCGAGGGAAACCGGGCGTCGCGACCCTGACTTCTTGTTTATTCACCGATGCTTGATGGCGGACTTTCATGATCGCGAGGAACTCGACAAAGCCGACCGCGATGTCATCCGTTCCCTCGGTCTCAAGTTTCGAGGTCGGAACGCCTGGCCACAGTTTCGCAGCTACCTCCCGGGGTATTTTCCGTGGTATCTGACGGAATCCGAGGCTCGCTTCCTGGCGATCGCCCTGGAACAAGCTCTGAACGTATGCCAGCGATTTCGGCATAATCCGAGTCTTCTCGATTCTCCCCGTAGTGGAGCGTATCTGGTGAGAACCGCCAGGGAGAAAGAAGGACAGTTGAGATGGCAAGATGAGTGGCTCGAACCAAAGCCCCTTGAGGAAAAAGTGCTTTCCTTCGAGCCGCTTGATGAAGCCAGGCTTGCTCGGATTAAGAACACACTCTCGCCGGCTGACCAAATCTGGGAAGGTGATTTCTTCCATGTGAATAACCCGATCAAGGAAGAAGGCCGACCCTTCTACCCTCGCCTTTTCGTCTGGGCAGACGCCAGCTCGGGGCTTCTCTTAACCCAGGATATGAACCATCCGGACGAGCCTATCACCATCTTGCGGGAGTCCCTGATACGGGTCGCGGAGAAGAGCGGGGTCCTTCCATGTCAAATTCGCGTCCGGAGGCAGGAAGCATTCGAACTGTTATCTCCCCTCGCAGCAAGCCTCAAGATTAAGCTTGTAAAAGCCGGTGCCCTTCACGCCATAGACGAGTTCCGAAGGGGGCTATCAGACTATTTTGATTCGATGTCTTGATGGTTGCAGTCTTCGAGCAAGAATTCCGAAGCCTTCGTTGGCCAAGTGATCCCATACAAGAAGCGGAACATAATAATCAGGCCGGTTCAATCTGAACCTAAGCATACGGGGTTCTCATGGGTCCAAACAGGAGAGAGCTTGAGAAGAGGATGAGTCGAGTGGCCTCACGACTGCTCCAAGAGAAGGGCTACCTGGCTTTTGTTGATGTTCTTATGGGCGTCGGTGCGCTTTCGAAAGAAGATTACGAAAAATGGCGGTGTCGAAAAGTTCCATATCTGGAGAGGGTCGTGACAATGAACTTGAGCAAGTTGAACAACTTGTTGCGGACCCTTCAACGTAATTCGAAGAACAAGGGTCTCCGGCCCAGTAAGACAGTGTACAAATCGTGGGGCAAGCGGCCAAAGACGACACTCCGATTCAGTAAATCTGGCGACCCCAATGTCGAGGACGGCTATTCCACCCATTTCGTGAAGCCAAACGAAAGAGAATAAGCAATTGATAAACGGGATACCCTCTCAACCCTAACCGGAACCAATGTATTGATGGAATGGCCCGACGGCGGAATGCGAACAGGAACCCTATCTACGGGCTTTGGCGTCTTGGAACAGTGCCACCGTCTTAGTCAAGAACCTTGAAGGGATCAACCCCGAACGCTCAGGTCCGGGGCAAGGGCAGTCCTCCAATAGAGACATCTTTAGGTACGTGGACCTGGGGGGATTCCGAACTGCTCGACACTCGCGATGCCACGTCCGCTAGATCCCCGCGTCTTAGCCCGCTATGTCCTTTAGGGTAAGCCAGCTAAGACCAGAGCATTACATAAAGGCTCCCTTCCGGATTTTCCGCTGTAGACACGCATAGAAGAAAATCGCGCGCTTTGTCTACTGTACGGCGCGGCTCTGCAATATTCTCTAAACTTTCCGCTCAGTGCCCCACCGGGAGAGGCCTATTCGACTCGCTCCACACGATAGAAGCGGTGAGCTGCGGCGGTCGCCCCGCAATGCATCCATGTCGCGGTGCTGCCACTGGCAACGATTTCCTCACTCAGGTCCACCCACTCCCCGCCGGCAAGGTCATTTTTGGATTGCACCCGGTAGTGTGCACCATCTTCCGACTTCCATGAAATGACCATGCACCACTGCCCCTCCAGGCTCATTGTTGATACTCCGAACGGGACTGCCATTGTCACCGAAACGCTTCCCTCGCCGCCGTTCGAGGTCACGGATGTGGTGTGGCCGTAGGTGCCGGGACTCAATCCCTGCCTGTTCACACTCACAGAAACGGACGATTCTTCACCAGCAGGTGTCTCTCCGTTCATCGGGGACACGCTCAACCATGCCGGCAGGTTGGAGGTTACATTCCATTCCAACGTCGCATCGCCGGTGTTGTTGATGTTGAACGAGGTCTCTGCCGTTGTCGGATCGAAGTCGAGAGATTCCGGAGATAACGACAGCAAAGGTGATGGTATCGTGTCATCCTGGCCGGGGCCTCCCGATTCGACGATAACCCCGTTGGGCGTAATGTCATCATCCCCCCGTGCGCCATCAACAAAATGTAAGATGAGAATACCACCCGCAGTCTCCGCACCTGTCTCGCCATCATATGTAAACTCGTACCAGTGGGGAGTAACGTCGTCTGGTGTCGGACCATGTTTGTAGTACGTGTTCAGGGACGCGTCTTCCGGGGGATAGAGAGCAACAGTGGCGACACCATTCGCGTTCAGGCCGCCTAAGGTAAACTCAAAAAAGCCAAGCGGAAAGGCAACGTCCGCCGGGGCGTCACCAGGTGAAGGGTTGTCAACAGCCCGGACGTTGGACATGGTGATCCCATCACTAGCTGCGAGTGTGACGTAGTTCTGTCCATCATGAGTGTGCAGGGAGGCCACACTAGCCTGCCGTTTGTCCGATTGTCCATCTGCGTCGCCGTCATACCAGACATCTGTTCCATCCGGGCCTTGCTCCTCTACATCAGGAACTCCATCGTTATCGCTATCCCTCGGGCCGATTTGTCGTTCGCAAACGAATATATCGGGTGACAGATTCTTGTCGCCCAGATTCGGCACCAAGTTGGTGGCTTCCGACGCAAACGCAACGTAACGTCCGTCGGCGCTAATGCATGGCTCCCGGCTCTCCCTGTTGGCCTGCATGACATCGTCACCGCATATGCAGAGGCTCACACGCTCCGTTACGCCTGTAACACGATCGTGCACAAAAACGTCCGGGAAATTGTTTGTGTCGTCCGGCACAAGGTTTACGGCGTACGAATGGAACGCCAGGTACCGTCCATCCGCACTGATGGATGGTCCGTAATTGGAGCCGTGCACCCTGTCCGTTTGCTCACCGCTGCTGGAGACGCTGACTCTTTGCGTTTCTCCGGTTTGGCGGTCGTGAACGAAAATGTCCCTTTTCCCGTTCGTGTCGTCCGGCACAAGGTTGCTGGCATGCGAGCCAAACGTCACCTGTTGCCCATCGTCGCTGATGTCGGGTCTGAATTTTGTGGACCCTGCGTAGTGGACCCATTTTGCGCAGTGACCATTCGCCTCGTCGCCATCTGTTGAGAGGCTCACCCGGGTCGTCTCGCCGGTCTGCCGATCGTGGACGAAGACATCGCTCACCCCATTCGTGTCTTCGGGCATAAGATTGCTGGCATCTGATGCGAAAGCAACATACCGTCCATCGGGGGTAAGTGCCGGTCCCCAGCTATCGCCGTTGGCCTCCTCACCGTCGCTGGAGACGCTGACGCGGGTCGTCTCGCCGGCTTGCCTGTCGCGGATGAAGACGTCCATGTTCCCGTTCGTGTCGTCCGACACCAGCTTGGTGGCTTCGGATACGAAAGCCACGTAGCGCCCCTCGGCGCCAATGCCCGGCCGAAAAGCGGGCCCTCGACCTGCGCTATGCTCGTCTCCCTGCTCACCACTCGTGGAAACGCTGACAAGCGCGGTCTCGCCCGTCAGTCGGTCATGAATAAAGGTGTCGCCCCTTCCGTTGGTGTCGCCTGGCACAAGATTTCGGGCATAGGAAGTGAACGCCACATAGCGTCCGTTGGGGCTAATGGCGGGACTGTAACAACCGAGGTCTGCCTGCTCACCGCTGCTCGAGAGGCTAACCCGTGTCGTTTCGCCAAGAAGCCGATCGCGGACAAAGATGTCATGCTGCCAGGTTTCCGAGGCCCACCACCAGGTTTCCCCCCCTGCCCTGCGGACCTCGTGCGTATTGGTGTCGCCCGGCACCAGGTTGATCGCCGTTGATGCGAACGCGACATAGCGCCCGTCCGCGCTGATCACAGGGTCCTCGCTGGTGGCACAGTTGGTCCAGCCCCAGCGGAGGGCCCACGTGCCTTCCGCGTGTTGGCCGGCAGTGGAAACGCTTGCGCATTCCAGGAGTCTGGCGCACTCGAGATTCCCCCATGCCGTGCTCACACGGGCCGAGGGGCCGTCAGTGCTCCAGTTTTCTGCTTCATCGCCCGCCTCCACTTTGAAGGTGAACGCCGTGTTCGGAGTCAGGCAGGACAACTCGTAGGGACGCCCGATCCCCCTGGCCAGCAGTTCTGTGTCCTGCCCCGTGATCAGATAGAGTGCGTATTCGGTCACTTCTACGTTATCCTCGGCGTCGGTCCATGTCAGCGTGAGGCTCGTTTTGCCGATGTCGCTGGCTGTCAAGGTGCTGCCGGGTGGCCAGGTAGGCGGGCTCGTGTCAACAGTTTGGACCCACACATGGGGGCCGTCGGTAGTCCAGTTCTCGTCGGCGTCGCCCGCCTCCACCTTGAATTTGTAGCTTTCAGACGGGCTCAGGCCGGTAACGTCGTATGTCAGGACATCTCCAGCCACCGTATCAAGGAGGTCTGACCCCCGGTAGATTTGGTAAGCGGTCAGATCGTCGTCCACCGCCTCCGTCCAGGTTAGGGTCAAAGTCGTTTCGCCAGTGTTGCTGGCCATCAGCCTGCTGCCTACAGGCCAACTTGGAGCATCTGCGATCTCCGGAGTTGTCAGGGTTACGGTGGGTCCGTCGTCGCTCCAATGGCCTGCCTCATCGCCCGCTTCGACCTTGAAGGTGTATTCCGTATCCGGAGTGAGGTCTGTGACGACGAAGTCCCACGTCTCTCCTGCTTCAATGGTACCGAGCAGCCTGGACTCGGGGGAAACCTCGTAGAACCGGTAACTCGTCACCTCGCCGTCGTCATCCTTAGCCTCGGACCATTTCAGAACGAGGCTTGTAGGACCTACATCCTTTCGCGCCTCCAGTACGGCATTATCCGGCCAGTAAGGCGGGTTTGTATCTTCTGAGGGGCACTCAACACCGGCAGTATTCTCCACCAGGCGATGGTTAGTTCCCCCAGCAACGGCGAAGTGGTAGTCCTGTGTGGAATAGAACTTGCCAAAGCGGCCTGCAGTCAGCCGTGACCCCGACACCAACTGTGTTCCATTAAGAGTCTTGATGAGCCAGATTTTCACGGGCTCCAGGACCGGCATCTCCGCAAACCCGACCATATCCCCGCAAGGGCTGAATCGCCATTCGGCAGGCGACCCGATGGTGAAGTTCTGCACGACGTGGCTCCCCGCCTGGAGATTCACAACGCTCGTGCTGACGTCGCCTTCGACATTGGCGACATAGGCGTACAGGAAAGTGGCATCGTGGTCAGCGGGGCTGAAACCCCACGCTGCCATACCGAACTTATCGCCTTTCTGCCCCGGGTACATGGGGAAGTCAAAATACGTATCGAGCGCCACCTGCCCTGTTACAGCATCCACGATGTTGAGGTAGGTTCTCGACTTCCCTGGTAGCGAGTCGCGGACGAGCGCCATATAAGCCAAATAGAGACCGTGTGGGCTGAAGACAGTGCGCGCCTCATCAATAACCCCTGCATCGTATGGCCAGACGGGGCTGTTCCCTGCGGTTTCCAGGTCGTACAGCTCAGCGTGGTGGTGCTGGAGGTTGTCCCGGAAATGCACGACGAAGCGGTGATCGTCGGGGCTGAAGCCCCAGTTGGATGACAGCGGGTAGTTCGTCAACTCGAGAGCAATCGTGCCGTCACGCGTGACCTTCACGTAGATTGTGTCGCCGACGCCCCTTTCCGCCGTCACCTGGTACACATTGTTCGGCGACCAGCGCGACGGGGGATTCCATTTGATGTTGTACACTTTGGGGAGCTTATAGTCTCCAACCTCATCACAGCCGCATTCGATACCAGTCCGGGGCATCTGTGCCCGGGCGCCGGCCACGAGGCCCAGCAAGGTAACTACGATGGAACCAACTCTGAGACGATACATCACAGCCTCCTTTCGCCCCGATGGACTGCAGGGGGACCATACTGCAACTTCTACGATATCTCCCTCCCGCAACGTTGATGGCTTTGGGGTCGCGCTTTTCCATCCGTGGCGACTGTCACATCCCAACAGCGTGGCATCATAGCACAGTGTGAGCGCATGAAGTGATAACGCAAATCTATAAACGGCGGAGGGAGGCAGCCCCCAGGACCGAAAACGGAAAGATGCATGGAGACTTCTGGATTTTCTTTTTGGCGTCTTTGCCTCTTAAGGCGCGCACAGGCCCGTTTCAGCCAAAAAGGGGACGATTCGGCGCAAGTGTGTCTGAAACAGGAAGTAGGAGATCAAAACCGACGCGGCTATTCCTCTGCCTCAACCCTGTAATAGGCCCGCTCCAAGCCGTCGAGGACTTCCGTATGTGTATTCAGGGGCGGGGTGGCGGGAATTCGGGTCATGGCGGCGCACGAAGCGGTTTTGTGCAAGGGCTGTGGCAAAGCCGAGGCTTTAGTGCACGCCCGTCACGCTGAACCACTGGATGACAAAACCTGAGCCGTTCTCGACTCTCGCGTTCGTAATGGCCAGAAGCGAAAAAGCGTCGGTCGGATCGGTTCTGGCGTACCCCTCTCCTGCCAATCGAGAAGGCCATCACCATCTGTATCAGACGACGCCGTCATCGTGGTCACATCGGTAGAATACTGAAGCTCCCACCGGTCGGGGGGTAGGTGTCACTGTCTGTGTCGGGATCGTATTCCAGGGAGCCCATGTCAGCGGTGCATCGTTGAATCTGGAACGTGCCCCTTGATGCCGGAGACATTCTTTCAAAACCATGTGGGCAGGTACGACAGCGTCTGCAAGCGTTGTTCCGCTGTTGATGCAGGCGGCGCCGAGGTCAGTCGCAAAAATTCCTGATCGTCAGAATCCATGAAACCGGGGCATGCTTCCTTCAGTATTTCCTGAGACGTCATTGACGACTGCGTCGGGGTTACAGTGGCTCTTCCGCCAATTCTCTTTCAACCAGTTGTTGAGAAAGTTGGGAGCCCCCTGGTGGTTCGTAATCGCCAAATGAGGAGGCTCGGAAGCGGTCGTGTAAAACCATGTTATTTGTCTGCTGTCACAAGACTCATCCATAGAGGAGAGTCTCAGAAGGGTGGTGTTTCCAGTGCGCGTTGAGACAACGGTGTTGTTGTAGAAGTACAATGTCCCTTTGCGGTATCTATCGGTGTCTCCGGAATCGCCGCCGTAGTGGCAAACCTGGCTATTGCCAGCCCCATCTGGTTCAATCAGAATATTGCCATACACGTAGGTGGCACGGTATTCCGGGGCACTGTAAATCTCGCTGTGATTGCTGTCCACCAAGTCCAACTGCCTGTTTCCGGACTCTATCCAGTTGTAACGTATAACGCATCCAGAGGAACGGTCCTTCAAGTTGTTGCCCAGACATCCGCTTCGCAAAGCCCCGAATCGGTTGCTCTGAAAGACTATGCCATTCGCCTCGGTATAGTTGTTGTGCTCATAGATACTGTCTTCGATCCCGTTGTCATAGATGGAACAGCCCTCCACCAAAACGTTGCTGGCACCGGATGCACAGAAAAAGCCGTTCCCGCAATCCCTCAAGATGCAGTTTCTTATTGTAATATTCTTTCCCTTTTCAACGTAGATCGCGGCGGCATTGCTACTGTAGTCTGCACGGCCGCTACGACCCGTGAAGGAGTACGGTGGCCGACCGCTCTTGATGTCCAGATTCTCGATCACGATATTTTGCGGCATGCAATCCGGCGGGCTATTGGCACCGCCAATCTTTATCATGCCCCGTTCTTCATTCCAGAAATTCAAAGCCGACCGGGTTGTGGCGTCAATCGCCTCGATGACAGGCAGATACCCATTTTCGTTTGGCATGCCTCTCACCACGATTTTCTCGGCTTCTGTCCCCTGTCGGCATATCACCCACTTTTCCCTGTATGGCTCTTCGCGATAGTAGATGAGGACCAGGTCACCGGCCGTCACGATTTCCCATGGAACGTCGCTGATGGATTCGTATGTTTTCCCAGGGCCCACTTCGTAAACAACTGCCGACACGGAACCGATAGTCACGGGAAGGAGCAGTAGGACTATACCCTTCAGACCTCTCTTCATCCAATGCCTCCATTGATCAACTCACGCCGGCTTATACCTCCGACCCGCCTTCTGCATTCGGCGATCTCCATCAAGAGGGGGGATGGAGCTGCTGGACCCCGCAGGTTGATCAATCATTCACCACCAAGACGCCATGGATATCCACTTTCGAAATGGTAGCGGTCAAGATCCCTGCCGACCACTTCCATTTGATTTCTTCCCCTTTGGGGACCCATTCGACGGATTGGGGCTTTTCGGGCAATCGCAGTTTGACACTAATCGGGCCGAGTGGCGGAATATAGTCCGTGAAACCGTATTGTCCGCCGTGCGGATTGTTCGCCAGGTTCATCAGGTGGACGCTCAACCGCCCGTCACCCGTTCTTCGCAGTGCGATTTCAAGACAAGAAGGGCCGTTGACTTCGACCGCAGGATCGGGGAATAGACGACGGGCGATATCGGCGATGAACTGGCGAAGGTAAGGGTGGTGGCTGTTGTAGTATGCCGGCACCACGGGGCCGTAAACCGCCGCGATTTGCCCCTCCCCTCGCCGGATGGTTGTGGCCGCCACCTTCTTCTCCATCAGTGGCTGGTATTCCGGCGAGATGCCGTGCTCACGGATGTCCGTGTAGGATGTCGTGCCGGGACCCCGATAGCGGTAGGCAATCACACTCGCAGTGGTGGGACTGACGTCCTGCCATACTCCAGGGGCGCCAACTATACCAGTCTCGGAAACCAGGTCTGCTGCGGTTCCGGTCGGCTCGCCTTCAAAGCGGACACCAAGTGCCGGCTCGAATAAGCGAGCACACTTTTCCCCAAGCAAGAGTAGATTTCCGCCCTGTTCGACGTAAGCCAGCAGTGCCTGGCGAAATCCACCGGAAAGCTTGTGCGAGTCGGGAATAACCACGAGCGGGAATTCGTGCAGGCGGGGCTGGAGGTTCCATTCGGAAAGAATGTCAACGGAGTAATGCGTTTCCAGCAGAGCATGTAAAGCCCCGTCAAGCGCATGCATGGGAGCGTCCCACGGTGCGAAGACCCGGTCGGAGCGGTCGAACTGTGTTTCCGCGGAGAGAAGCAGGGCGACCTGGGGGACGTTTTTGCTGCGGAAGCTGACCGAGCGGCGCGCCCGACAGAAATCCGAAACCTCACCTGCCGTCCGAACGATCATGTCGCTGATGTGCCCGGAGCGGGTGGGTTGGTAATAAATCGAGAAGCCGCCGCCGTGCATGATTGTGGTTGCGGCCTCTTGTTTGAGTTGGACAGAGGGCTTGAAAACAGCGGGCCGATCAAATCCCCAGGCGAGCAAGTCCCATGGCATCCCGACATTGCTCAAGTACCTCGCTTCAGTGCGCGCGCGATCCACGGAATTCGATGGACTGTAATCGCCTGAGAGATAGTCCACATGGCACTCGACGGGCTTAGGGGCGAACGTAGTGTACATCCAGTTACTGGCAATCTTCACTTGGGGGTTGGTATCGTGCAGTGAATCGACCCAATGACAAAGGTACTTCTCGAACTGACGGCGGTGGAAATTCTTCCATTGTAGCCAGCGCCCGTCGGAGCGGCCCTTCGGCGCATCAGCGTGGCCGGTTTCCTTTTTCCACGCGTCGAGGGCGGCAGGAGAGTAGTCAAGCTGGGCCGCCCAGCACTCCCCGTCAACCCAGACGAAGTCGAGATCGTACTGCGACACCGCTTCGCGCAATTGTGGGATGAGCAGCTTATCGACGTATGGGCCAAAGGTGCTGGTGTGATTTCCGTCGAGCTTGCCGTTTGCGTCGAGGCGGGCCCATTCCGGATGCTTTTCGACCGCGACCGAGTCCCAAACGCCGGAGTAATGAACCCCCAACGCGACGCCGTGCTCTCTCGTGACCTTGCGCCAAATTGCGAGCGAGTCCTTCACAATACCGGGCGATGGCCAGCCCACCCTGGTCGGATAGCCTGTGTAGCCGGGGTGTCCTTTACAATCGTACTGAACGAAGTCCGGTCGAACGCGGATAAGAAGACGTCGAATGTTCTCCTCAGTAACATCGGCCCCAAGAACCGTGTCAAACTGGTTAGGATGGAGGTCGAAGTGGAGTCCGAAGTAACCCTCGTTGCGGGGCACACGACGCTTCGCGGGCGACGTGCGATTGCTCTGTCGGCTGTCAGAGCTGTCCACGGGCAGCCTATTCGCTGAGCCTGCCACAGCGACATTCAGAAGCAGTAGCCAAGAAAGAAGTAGTTTTACGATCTGCATGGTCATCCTCCCCTGAAGGACTCAATCTTCACTTCCGACGCGGGTCACAAATACACCCCGGATTGGTGTCTTGTTTTTTGTTACCACCTGACTCTCCAGTGTCAGCAACTCACCTCGACTGCCCCCTCGCCCTTCTCGATCAGGCAAGGTTAAGCCTTCCATCCCGAGACCTCCAGTGCCATCCAGCGTGATCAGAATGAGAAGCCAGGGGCGCCTTTCAGAAGGGCAATATCATATGGCGCGGGCGCAGGGCAAGGCATAACCGACCTCGAATAAGGGATAGTGCAATGCAACGACTGATCTCGAAGAGAGGAGAAACCAGGCCGTGTTTCCGTATTCGCAACTTCTTGAGCGTGATTGAAAAGCGGATCGCCGAAGGGCGCATCTTCTCGATAATCTATGAACAGTGAACGAAAGGCCAGAAAGTCAAGGTAACGGCGCCACTCTTCTAAAAACGCCCAAACGGTGGTTCGCAGAAGGGCCATGGGTGAGGGGTCGTGGAGTTTCACAGCCAAAGTGACTTTCGTATCTTTCTGACCAGTGGTACAGATGCGCGTTACGGATTCCAGCGGAACGGATATCTACGCAGGGTCGCGGCACCAACGAGAGTTGTCCCCGTCATATTGACGGCAATCAGTTCGAACCACAACCTCCGACGCGGGCCATGGTTTTGACCGGAATACTGGGTCCGTGGCCCGCTCGGGCTCGACCTGAGCCTGGCTGCTCTTTAGCGCTGTGAGCTTCAGCGCCTGCTACGGCGAGTCGTAGATGTGACAGCCGTGGCCCAACGAGCAGCATAGCGACTTCAGCAACGGTCACGTCTCATTACTTGGGCACTTGCAGGATGCGGTAATTGTCGAACCGGATCCAGTGCACGGCGTCGGGAGGACCGTTGTAACATTGGATGCTGACCTGGTCATTGCGAGGTGCGGGCAACCGGCCCGTGGCCGCGGTGTGGAATTCCCCCTTGGCGTCCGGGCGGAACTGCGCTGTGAAGCTATCGGCGGTTACGATCAACCGAAGCTGGACCGTCTCGCTGTCCATGGGCTTGCGGCCGGGAATGATGAATAGCTTCCCGTTCACCAACTCCTTGACAAGCTTAAAGACAGGCTTGCCGTCGTGATACCAGGTGATTCCCGCCTGCTCATACTGTTGGGTCGGCTTTATGGTGTTGTGGATTGTGACCTCGATGGCGAACTTGCCCTGGGTGCGATTGGGGGCCGGCCGGAGCAGAGCGTTCTTCACGGTATGGGCCACACCGGGCTCGACACGGATTTCCAAAGCACCTTCTCGGATGCGCCAGGCTTGCGGGTTTTCCCTCAGCCACGTCCAGCCGTCGGCCAGCTTCCCGTCGAAGCGATCCTCGAAGAGGATGCGCTCTTCGGCAGCGGTCCCAGCTTTTTCATTCACAAATTTTGCCGGAGCCATGTCCCACGCGTCAACAGAGCGGACGGTTGCGGCGCCTCCTTTCGCACATATCTTTACTGACAGGCTGTCTTTTCCAGCAGGAAAGATCTGCTGGGTGATGCACTGCCGATCGTTCGCGAACACTTCCAGCATCGGCTTGTCCATGAAGACACGTAGTCTGAGCGTTTCCCCTTTGTGCAGCTCAAAGGGGGCCTCCACCGTGTTCCGCGGATTCTTGTTGTCGGACGCGCGCCGCATCCTGCCGGTGTCCAGGGGGCCTTCGCAGTACGCGACATCCGTTCGCAACGTCGACCGCGACATGTCGATCTTCAGCTTTTTGGAAACCGCGTCGTACCAAATGCCGGTCTCCTCCTTGCCGTCCGGGGAACAGCGGACCTTCAGCCCTACTTCCCGTGCCTCACCTGGATCGATCTCCAACCTTAGCTCCAGGCAGTCGCCGCGAATGTTCTCGAGCGTCACCTCGGAATCTGGCTCGAGCGCGATGGTCTCGGCGGCGCGGTGATTGCGCCGTAGCGTCTGAAGTTCCTCGACCGGCGTGATCCGCGCGGTTCCATCTTTAGCCAATGATAGGACTCGCGGCAGGCTCTGGACTCCCGAGCCGGTCGCGCGCTGGGTCGTGATCAGGCGCGGGTCGGTCACCCAGGCCCAGAAGATCCGTCGCCCCTTGTCGTCTACGAGGCTTTCCGGAGCGAAGAAGTTTCCTCCAGGCCAGTTCATCCGGACGTGCCGCTCCGGATAGAACATTTCGTTCTCATAGCGGCCGATATAGCACCTTCCTCCGACTTTGTGGCTGATGCACATCAGAACATGCTTGTCACCGAGTTGGAAGAAGTCGGGACAAGAGCAGTCCTCGCCGGGCACGGTCCACGAAGGTTCAGCCCGGTAGAACGGATGCATCGGCTTCCACTTCACCATGTCGGTGGACTTGCACAGGTAAAGGGTGTCCTCCCCGTTTGGAAGCGTGTTGCCGCCAAGCAGGCAGTAGTAGGTGTCACCTTCAAGCCACAGGTATGGGTCCCAGACCCTGTACACACCGTGTCCGGGTTCGCCCGGTTTCGGGATCGGAATAATCGGATTCCTGGGATGCTTTTTCCATCGTATGAGATCATCGTCGTCGGCGGTAGCGACGCAAACACCTGCGTTGATGCCAAACCAGCAGAGCATCGGCACGCCCTCTTTGTTGACGAAGGCATTGCCGCTGAAAATGCCAGTATCCGGATCTCCGGGTTGCGGCACCAGCGAGGGAGGATGGTAGGTCCAGTTCACAAGGTCCATGCTGGACAGGTGGCCCCACGAGTGTCCACGGGTCGGATGCTGGAAGATGTACATCAGGTGATACTGGCCCCTCCAGTAGATACACCCGTTGGCGTCGTAGGGACGGCACAACCCCTCCTCCGGCAAGGCGGTAATGTGGTAGGTGGGCCAGTCCTCGGAGGCTCGATCCCGGCGCGGCTCACCGCCCACGATCGTATAGCCCCCATTGAGATGGAGCTTGCCGTCAGCAATCTTCGCCCCGCCAACGAGGCGACCGATGGGAAACTTCTCCATCCGGTCCTCGGCCTTGCCATTTTCGAACGACCACCATGCCAGTGGTTCGGGATCGGACCGTTCGTTGGGCTTCAGCGAAGCGATCGTCGCAAGGTCCAGCGCGGTGCCGTAAATCCGGGCGTCGTCGATCGAGCCGAAAAAGTAACGGCCACCGCCCGCGTCCAGGTGGCGCAGTCCCATCAGCACCATGCTTTCGCCGGTGAACGTCGCCGGATCGTTTTCCATGGTGTACTCCGCGTACGGCTTCCCATTACGATAAATGGAAACTTTGTTCCCCTGGTAGGCGATCGCGATCTGAACCAGCGTATTCGCATCGGAAGTTTCTGCAGGGTAACGATCTTGCCGTTTCTGGGTGCGGCGAAAGAAATCGCTTCCGGCCATCCATTTGGCGGGTTGAATCTCACCGAAGACAATCGCGTCGAACTCACCCCTCGGGTTCTCCAGAGTTAACACACTGCCGCCGCGTTGTATCAGGTTGGCTGGATAAACCCAGGCCACCAGGGTTTTGTCTGTGATGACGGGGCCCTTCTTGCCTTGATCGCCCCATGCGAAAATGGCGCACAACATCGGGAGCAGTACGAGTGCTGCAAAAGCGGCTTGCTTGATCTGATTATTTCCACTCGCCATCATTCATTTCCTACCTTTCTGTGCTTTGTTATCGCCACGCCTCGAGGTTCTGGACAGAACTCAAGTCATCGCCGGGAATCAACCCGATCCGGCCTGTGGCGTTTCCGGGCAGGCTGAAACATTCGATTAGAATGTCATCCAGATAGAACTCCAGCAGCGAATACTTCAGCAGCAGCCGAAACTTCGCCGGTTTGCCGTAAGTCGTCTCGCGATCCACTTTCTTCTCCGCCTTGAAATCGGACCCGTCGGCCTTCATGGGTCCCAGTTCCGCAATGCCCTTCGCACCAACCAGTATGGCTGCCCCGCTCTCCTCCCCGCAGCCAATGTACAACCCGCGCAGAGGCGAGCCATCGGACTCGGGCAGCATCAACTCACCTTCCAGAATTAAGCCCAGCCCAACATCAAATGTGTTATCCAGCAGCATGATCGAGCCGTTGCCGGCGGTGGGCACGTTCACCTTGATGCGTTCGTGCTTCATCTTCTCGTTCCCTTCCCACCAGCCCAGGCGAAATGTACCTTCCCTGTCAACTACAGCGTGTTTCAAGGGCGCGAAATAGACCTGCCCATCGCGTGCAATCGAATGATGGTTGACCAGAACATCGCCGTCGGGGGCAGTAAAGAAGCGTGAGAAATACGTGTGCCCGGCAAGGAAATATAGGTTCTTTTCAGCCTTGTGAAACGGTCCCTCCGGCTTGTCAGCAATCAATGTCATCATCTTCCCGTGCGCCCCGAACATCATGTAGTACTTATCCCCGATCTTCTCCATCGCGCCGACTTCACCTTTTCGGACGCCTTCAACTTTCGGCGGAGCCAGCGCCTGCCAATGGACGCCATCATTCGTTTCCCCGAACCCAAAACAACCACCCGTTTCTCCTCTCGGCGTAGCCGTCCAGTAGCCATACAGTCCGCCGCCGGGGCGCCGCATCGTCCAGATACAGTCCCAGCGGCCGTTCGTCTGGTACCAGCGCTCGTCCTGTCTGAACTCATATTCATCGCCAAGGCGTATCCAATGAACCAGGTCTCTGGACTCGGCGAAGAAGATAGTCTGCCGCGGGCCTCTCCACTCCGAGAAATTCATGAAGAACTTGCCGTCCTTCTCGTAGTTTGGCGATTTCCACGTCGAGCCTGTGCCCATCCAAGTCACGCCCTTGCCCTTGGACAATATCTGGCCGATCTCCTTCCAGTGAACACCGTCTGGCGAACTGGCCATGGAAATGTTGTCCCATTGGCTACCCGCCTTGGCGAGATAGTAAAGGTAGTAGGTCCCCTCGTGGAAATACAACCACGTGTCCCACATGTTGCCGGTTCGTTTCGAACGTGCCTTGTAGAACATGGTTTGCACGACGCTCTCCAACGGCGTTTCTTCTTCGTCGTCAATCGTGGGAAATCTCTTGTCCATTGCAGCCCACAGGAAGCCGCTTCCATCCAGATGCAGTCTACCTGCCTTGAAGGCCGTCCCGGATGAAGTGCCATCGCCCGATTCTGCAACTGAAGCGTCAACATGCCACTCAGCCGCAGTCAAGTATGAGGGGATCGAAATGAGTAAGAACACCGATGTGGCGAAAAGAACGGCTCTGATAGCCATTGTTGCACCCCCTCTATTGCCGTCGCTACCACCAACCACCTTTGTCCCATAAGCCCCGCCAGTCAGGGTGTCGTACAAAACCATGGAGCGGAGGGGCAAGAATACGCCCTTGGTTCGGCGAGACCATAACACGCGCCATGATCCCTACGCAACGACTCAATTCGAAGAACCAGGGAACGAGCTACTTGCTCGAAGCTATGAAACTCCCTTAGCAGGAGGAAGAAGCGGACAGGAAGAACCACGGATTTGCCACTATACATGTGCACAGTCCCGGAAAGGACAAAAACGCTTGTTATCGGCGTACGTCCAAAATCGGGGGGGCAGACACGAGAAGCTGACCGGAGCGGGAGTTATTCTACAGCTGCTTATGGTAGGCTCCAGGGCTCGCGCTTCGGCCGATCGAGCCAGCGGCTGGCTTCCGGATCGCCTATGATCTCTTCCTTCACCGGATCCCATCGCAACGGCCGCTTGAGCCAGTAGGCGATGTTGCCAAGATGGCACACTGTAGCCGTGCGGTGAGCGAGTTCAATGTCGCGGAAAGGCCGCTGCCGTGTGCGGACACAGTGGACGAAGTCACCGAAGATTCCGCCTCGACCCCTGTAATTCGGTATGTAGATATTGGGCGGCGTCTCTTTCCTCGACCCTTTCTTCATCCGCCCGGGGATCTCACCCTCCGTCCCCCTGAACGAGAGGATGCCGCCCCAGCCTCCGCCGTGGTAGATCCGAACGCCGTTGGGGAATCGGTAGGTCAGTCGCTGATGTTCTTTCCCATCTGGTGGAATGATCTCGACGGGGCCGGTGGCGTGCAATCCACAGGTGAATAAAGCACCTCCGAAGCCATGGCAACCCCAGTCGGTCATGCCGCCTCCTGAGTAGTCGCGATAAGGCCGGAACCCGCCACTGATCAGCGTTGGATGGAAAGGCCGCCATGGCGCGGGCCCGAGCCACAGGTCCCAATCAACACCGGCCGGCGTCGGCACGGGAGGCAGATAGCAGGGCCCCGAGGGCCCGCCGACGTTCACCCACGCCTCGCGAACCTCACCGATGGCCCCTCCTCGCACCATCCGGTGGAACCAGTTGTAGTCCTCCCACACGCGCTGACTGCCACCAGAGAAGACGCGGCCGTAGCGGCGCGCGGTCTCGACCATCACCCTGCCCTCGCGGACCGTCAGCGTCTCGGGCTTCTCGCAGAAGACGTCCTTACCGCTTGTCATCGCCTCAACGGCGATGATCGCGTGCCAATGATCCGGCGTCCCGATCAATACGGCCTCAATGTCGTCGCGGGCCGTGATCTCGCGGAAGTCGCTGTAAGCCATGCAGTCGGTGTTACCATACCGCCGGTCGACCATAGCCTTCGCCACATTGCAGGCCCTGGAGACGACGTCACAGACCGCCAGTACCTGCACCTCCGGGAACCCCAGGAAGGCTCCCAAGTCCCCGCGGCCTCGTCCCCCCATGCCAATGCCGCCCATGGTGATCCGGTCGTTTGCGCCAAACACCCTGGAACTGATCACCAGTGGAGCAGCAATCGCGGCGGCTGCCCCCTTCCGCAGGAAATCACGTCGTGTCATGCGCCGGTGTCTTGCCATAGCTAAGTCTCCCATGTGTCACAACTTCGGCATTTCTTTTATGCTACTTCGCTTCGACCTTCAGCCCCTCGAGAGCGGTGCCGTCGGGCTGGCGGACGCGGCAGCAGAAGCTCCAGCCGCCTTCGTGGTCGACCACCTTCAAAAGGAGTTCGTTCCAGCCCTTCCGGAGACTCACCTTCACAAGGTCCTGTCGTGGGCCGAGGCCGCGGTTCGTGTAGTTTGCGTGGACGAGCTTGCCGTTGAGCCACACCTTGATCGCGTCGTCGCTGCCTAGTTCCAAACGTGCCTCCTGCTCTTCCGGCGACCGGATGCGCGTCCGTACATACGCGGCAGAGTGGTCCCTCGCGCCAAACGAGGCTTCCAGATTGATGTCCCAGGAGCCTACACCCTCGGTGAGGCGCTTCCATTTCACGTCTTCGGTGTCGGACTTCTCCGGCGGGAAGGCCATATTGAAGATCTCGCGGCTTTCCTTGTCTCTCTCACTGTAAGGCCCGGACCCAGACCATACGAGAATGTAGCCTTCGTACTGCTCTATTTCGTTGATGATGTCCTGCGCCTGCTGGCGAATGCGAGAGTCCTTGACCACCGAGAGCACGTTCTCCAGCGCCACCCTTGCCCGCGTCGCGTCTTCCTGCCGCAGCCGGTTGGCGATCTCGACAGTCGCCAGCGCCGCCTCGGCCTGGAGATGCTCGTCCCTCAGGTACCGCTCGACGAGAGCAAGTCCCTGGGCGGAACTGGCGCTGCCCAGACCGACGACCACGAGCTTCTTCTCCTCGGGCCGCTCGGCCAGTTTCATGGCCCGAATGTACATGGCTGTTGGATCCTTCGACACGCCTGCCATCCGGACGTAGCCCTGCAGGGCGAGCACCTTATGGGTTCGGTTGCGGGATGTACGCGCCAAGGCAAGGAGCTCCTCTGCAGGCCCCGCGTCGGGCCACTCCGAGAGGGTGCGCACCGCCGCGTCTCGAACATCTGCGTTCGGGTCCTTGAGAGCGGCACGGACAGCCTCGAGGGCCTTTAGGGTCGCGGGCTTGCCCAAGAGCCGCAGAAGCGTCGGCTTTGCATCCGTGCGTGCGCTGGCAAGCGCCAAGATCAACGGTCCAGCCTGGCTGTCTTTGTTCTCAACCCGCTTGAACACCGCCTCGACGGCCTGCTCGATGGCAAGGCGATCCTTCGCTTCCTTCGGCTTCATGGCGAGCGCCACGAGCGCGCCGAGCTCGGATTCGCTCGCGAGCGCACCGAGCGCGCGGATAGCCTCTTGACGTACGGACTCGTCGTTGTCCCTGGCCGTCTTCAGCAACTGGCCCAGAGCCTGTGTTGCTTTGCGGCCAGCCAGGGCATGGATGAGTTCAACCCGAACTTTCGCATCGCCGGAGCCGATGGACTGCATAAGTGTCGCGTCGACGTGCTCCCCATGGAGCCGCACTAAGCTCGCACGCGCCACCTGCTTTTCGGTGCCGTCAGCTCCGGCAGCCGCCTGCGACAGCAGGGACACGGCCGAACTATCACCCAGGCTCCCGAGAGCCTCAAGGGCAACCAGGCGCACCGCCTCGTGCTGGCTCTTCGTCGCAGCTGAGATGGCTTGCACTGCTGCAGCATGCTCTCGAGCACCCAGAGCACCCAGCATTAGCTCCTGGTCCACCGGCGGCAAGGACGGCAGCAGGGCCACAAAGGACTTCGTCGCATCCTGCCCCTTCACTATCGTCGTGAGCCCTATGGCCGTGCGCCGGAGATCAGGATCCGATCCTTTGATGAACTCAATGAGAAGAGGCACGGCCTGCTCACCCCGCGCGGCCACCAGGCCCCGCAGGCCTGCGAGCCGAAAGTGCTTCTCTTGCCTAAGCGTGTAGAACTTCTCATAGATCCGCTCAGCTTCAGCCGTCTCGCCGCCGGCGAGGAATTGCTCGGCGCAGATAAGCAGAGCGTTGTCGATGCGCGCGCGGAGAGCCTGAGAGGCTCCGAGGCGAGCGGACTTCAGTGCTTTCACCGCTTCAAGGCCGCCGATTCGTCCCAACGCTGTTGCTGCAGCTTCAGCCGCCTCCGAATCCGATGGGCAAAGCAGCCTCGCCAAGTCGGGCAAGGCCTCCCGGCAGCGCCGGTTGCCCAAGGTGTTGACAATTCCCACCTGGAGCTTGCCCGACGTTTTGCCCAAGGCTCGATGGAGTGCTGCCGCCGCTGCAGGGTCCTCGATGCGACCGAGAGCGTAGCGCGCCATGTGCGACAGCTCTGGATCAGCCAGCAGCTCTTCCAATTGAGGGACCGATCGCGCCGTGCCAATTGTGCGGAGCTGCCTGCAAAGGAAGCTCTTGGCATCACGCGTCGAGGCCGAGCTGAGTGCGCGAAGAATACGCTCCTCCGCTGCGTCGCGATGCTTTTCGTCCTTAGCTGCCTCCACAACCAACTGCTCCACGAGAACAAGCGGACCAGCGTCCTTGCCGTGCTCGAACGTCACCACAGCCTTCAAGGCATCGTCGAGCTGTGCCATCGCTGAAACCAGGGCAAGTGGTGCCGTCTTCGCCGCCAGGATCACCTGATGGACAGAAGTGACCCGGGATGGGTCTTTGCGGATGTAATGAGGCCTAAGCTGCGGCTCGGCTGCCAAAACCAACCCTGTCCAGAGGCAGCACAACGTGGTGATGGGATACCAGAACAAATTCATTCCAGTCCTTGACATCTTTCCGTATTTCCTCATGCGGAGATTGAACATCTGAACCTTTCAAGTTACTTCGATGAGATGTTTTCTTTTCATTGTACCCACGCAGGCCCCGGTGTCCAGCAAATATCTCGCTGTGTTGCCTGTGATGCTCGTGGTCTGCGTAGATGCAAAAGCCGGCTTTCTGCCGCTAATGCCCGAATGGCCAGCCGGTGCGCCTTGTGAGGCACTGGTTGCGTTGTTGTCGCAGCTCCCAACGGTGAAGACGCCTGATAACCCGTCTATAGTCCTGAAAAGGTCAAAAACGGCAGAGTACGTGCGCACACACTCTTTGGGGGCAAGAGCGGTCTTATCCTATGGCTTTCCATCTGGAGTGCTCAGGACAAGAAGCATGTGATTTTTCGGAAAAGGGTTGGCCCGCGCATTCCAGATACGTGAGGTGGGGCTGAGTTTGCTGCTGGATCAACGCGGAGTAACACTTAACGGCACACTGCGCGACACTAATTGACCGTTGTCTCGCGGATCCATATCAGCATTTCGCCATGTTCGCGGTTGTCCCATGCATAATAAGGGATGGCGGTGAAGTCGAAAGGCCTCCCGTCGGACCTGAGGGCTTTGCCTCGAAGTACAACGATGCCACCGAGCAGGTCGGGCCGATACTCCGCTATGATTTTAGAATTCGGAGGGAGAATCAGATCAAGAACAGACCCACCGTTATCCACGGCCTCCAGGCAATAGACCAACGGTCCCCGCATAAGAGCCACTCTCCCGACGTCGGCTTTTGCGTTGGGATGAGCATGCACTCTCCGGACGTGCATAGGTAGATTCAGTTCCAACTTGTCCACGCTCTTCCAGCGGCGGTGGAGGCGCGCATAGCCGTTCGCGACTGGGTAATCCGCTGGCCGACCGTTGACTGTCAACGTGAAAGTCGTGTCAATCTGGTCCGCAAACTCGTATAGATCGGTCGGAACGGGACGTCCCCGGACCCAACCGGGTATGCGCAAGTAGAGGTCAAATTCCATGGCATTT
>Ga0114930_10001018_pt1 | contig 27814 bp, 21 predicted proteins | sample AnhtaG_FD_87300 | JGI IMG/M metagenome (GOLD analysis project Ga0114930, IMG submission 87300) | Deep subsurface microbial communities from Anholt, Denmark to uncover new lineages of life (NeLLi) - Anholt_01485 metaG | ecosystem: Environmental > Aquatic > Marine > Oceanic > Sediment | place... | reverse complement strand
TTCACCCGACCGTTGTGCATACTCCCGACCCATCTCACCTTGCAGGGAGGTCATTTCGAAGACCATCTGTGTAGCAAAATCGGCCTTAGATAAATGTGCTCCCCGCAGGGCGAACTTCTTTTCCTGAGGGCTCAAATTAAAACCATCCGCCAGGATTGCAGTCAATTGCTCGACCCGCTCGACCTTATCCAGCATCGAGCCCAGGTCGGCCTGAAAGGTCATTGTGGCGAGCTTAGGCAGATAGGATTCCAATGGTTGCTGCAGATCGCAATCAATGAAGTAAGCCGCATCTGCAAAACGAGCCTGGATGACATGCTCATTGCCCCGAGTCACCACATCCAGATGCTCCGTTCCTCCGTTGCGTACGGCGATAAAAAATGGAAGCAACTCGCTATCCCATTGTACTGGGAAGCAACGCTGATGCTTTTTCATCACCGATACTAATACTTGCCTCGGCAAGTCGAGGTAGGTCTCATCAAAACTCCCCCGCAGCGCGGTCGGTTTTTCGACCAGGTTGGCAACTTCGACCAGCAACCTTGGGTCGCTGGGCACCTCACCCCCGACCTCCTTGGCTAATTGCGTAATCTGCTCCTCGATCGACACCTTACGTGATTCGACCTCCAATATAATCCCACTCTTCTCAAGCGCCTCGAAATATGCTGTTGGGCTGGTTACGGCGTGCATCTCGGGCTCTTCGAAGCGGAGCAACCGAGTAGTGCGACCGGCTCGCACACCAGCGAACTCAAATAGGACAACATGCTCTCCGTGGAGCACCAGAAACCACCGGATCGGACGCGAAAATGTCACTCCACTCTGATTCCAGCGCATGGAATTATTAAATTCTAAATTATCGATCACGGCGGATATTGTCTCAGGTAACACCTCGTCGGCTGATAGACCCGATCGGCGGATCTCGGCCACCACATACTGTCCACCATCCTGCTCACGCACCTCCAACTCTTCCACTGAGACCCCAATGTTACGTGCAAATCCTTGCGCGGCTGGTGTGGGGTTACCCTCGTTGTCGAAGGCGCGATCAGCTGGCGGTCCTTTCACCAGCGAGATCTGCTCCGCCTGCATTGGGGCAAGGTCCTCAATATAGACCACTAGCCTCCGTAGGGTACCCATTACCCGGACATTCCCATGGTCAAGCCGGCTATCAACCAGCATCTGGTCAATCAACTTGGGTAACTGCTCCAAAGCAGATTCCAGATCACCCGCCGGCAGCTCCTCGGTGCCAATTTCCAGCAGGAAGGGTGCGGGGGCTTCAGGCGGTGGTGTCTCATCCTCATCCTGGGGCATTTCTGGTGCGGATATTTGCCATCGATCTATCCATGGGTATCCCAGCGCTTCACGTTCCACCAGGTAAGCCTCGGCAACCCGTCGGGCCAGATCCCGCATGCGACCAAAGAGAGCAGCGCGCTCGGTGACCCCAACCGCACCACGTGCATTAAGAAGGTTGAAGGTGTGGGAGCACTTGAGAATGTAATCGTGTGCAGGGAGCACTAAGTCAGCCGTCAGGCAACCCTCAGCTTCTGCTTCAAACTCTTTGTACATCACCCTAAGCCGCTCGATATCTGCCACTTCGAAATTGTAACGGCTGTACTCTTGCTCAGCCTTTAAATAAATGTCACCATAGGTGACTTGCTCGTTCCAGCGGATGTCGACAAAGCTATCCACTCCCTGTACAGCTAGCAAGATTCGTTCCAAACCGTAGGTGATCTCAACCGATACCGGGTCGAGCGTCTGACCGCCAGCTTGTTGAAAATAAGTGAACTGAGTGATCTCCTGCCCATCCAGCCAGACCTCCCAGCCTAAACCCCAGGCGCCCAGTGCCGGGGCTACCCAGTTGTCTTCCACAAAACGGATGTCGTGCTCGCTCGGATCGATACCAAGCGCCACCAGCGATTTAAGATAGCGTTCCTGTGGGTCACCTGGATCTGGCTTCAAGATCACCTGAAACTGGTAAAAATGTTGCCACCGGTTGGGGTTCTCACCATAACGACCGTCGGCGGGTCGGATGGATGGTTCGACATAAGCCACCCACCAAGGTTCGGGACCGAGGACGCGTAGAAAGGTCGCCGGGTTCATCGTTCCAGCCCCGACTTCTGTGTGGTAGGGTTGCCAGATCACGCAGCCCTGGTCAGCCCAATATTGCTGCAACGTTAGGATCACGGATTGCAGAGTGTGTGGTGGCTTCTTGGACAAGGTCAATCCCTCAGGTTTCTTTTAGACAACGGAGTCCGGCTTTAGTCCCTCGTGCATCATTCGACGCACACGGCGGAGAAATGCAGGAGTATTTAATTTACGCTCCAGGTGGTAACTCAGATACTCCTCCATCACCTGTTCGATTTCAGCGTAGACCTGCGCTCGTATTTTCACTGATGTCGCGACGGCAAAGGTGTTACGCTGGAAATGACGCATAACTTTAAGCGCGGCGAGAGAGATACGGCGAGCATCCTTTTGCCTCGATCCGCAGGCGGGACAGAGCACTCCACCTTCAGCGGGAGAGAAGAACTGATCCTGCGGGCGCACTTCAGCGCTGCAACCCAAGCAACGGAACAATTCAGGCCGGTAGCCAATCTGATCAAGCAGGCGCAATTCATAGTAACGGATGGCCGCTGCCGGCTCCCCACAATCAACCAAGCGTTCCAGCGTGTGAATCAACAGGTGATAAAGCGTTCGATTCACCTCGCGCTCGACAGTGAAACGATCCAGCATTTCGACTACATACGCTGTCTGACCAAGGTGTATCAAATTATCCCGCACACCTGGGTAGGCCTCGATCGCCTCAGCCTGGGTGATGATATCCAATTCTCGGCCGCGCGCCAATAGTAACCGTACCCGAGTGAAGGGTTCTAAGTGACCTGCCTTGCGCGAGCGCGGACGTCGTGCCCCCTTGGCAATTAAGCGAAGTTTACCGTAATCCAAGGAGTAGACAGTCAGCAGACGATCCGCCTCACCCAGATCCTGCCGATGCAACACAACCGCTTCGGTGCGATAAACCCTTTCTCGGTAGGACATGTTGGGATTATACCAGCGCTGGGGCATGCGCAAGATGTATGGTACGATGGTGCAGTACAGCCTCACCTAGACATGACCCTATCAAGCCATCAAATAACACGTTCAATAGCACTCAGATAATCGACGAAAACGATGACCAAGGCTAAAATATCACTGAAATTCCAATCTAAATCCAGTAAAATTCTCTCGCGCAACCCAAAACTACCTAAATGAGTAAAACATTACCAACCTATGAGTGCACTGAAAAAAACTGCCCTCGAAGAGTGGAGAGGGGCATATGTGGGCGGGCGCAGCCCGCCCACATATGCCGGTCCTCTTCTCGCGGTTGACCTTTTTTCAGTGGAGTCACCTATAAGATATTACGGCAATCTTACTTATGAAACGAATTCCTATTGTTCATCCCCTGCTATTTGCCGTCTACCCGGTCCTCGCCCTGCTGGCACATAATATCAGCGAGGTCCCATTAGCAGAAGCGATTCGCCCCCTTATCACATCTGTTATCGGCTCAGGCATCTTGCTCCTCCTGCTGAGATTTATCCTGAAGAACTGGCATAAGGCAGGCCTGATTACAACCGCCTTGGTGCTCTGGTTCTTCTCCTACGCTCACACCTACAATCTTCTCAAAGCCTCTGATCTGGACCTGTTTTCTACACTCGGGAGACACCGGTATTTTGTGCCAATCTCCGTGGCCCTTTTAGCGGGGGTGTGCTTGTGGGTTATTCGCCGACGGATTAGTCAAATACAACTCACAAATTTTCTCAACCTTGTAGCCGCCCTCTCTTTAGTTCTACCACTCTACACAATCGCAAACTTTGAACTCCGCACCGCGGGTCGAGCCCAATTGGATTTTATCCAAAGTGAGGCTCTTCAACTTCCAGATGATATGAAGCCACCGGATATCTATTACATTGTCATGGACTCATACGCGCGGGAGGACACACTCAGGAGAGTTTTTAATTACGACAACACTCCCTTCCTGCTAGATCTTGCTGAGCGGGGTTTCTTCGTCGCTTATCATGGCTTTTCGAACTACAGCAGGACAAGCCTCTCCCTGGCAAGCTCTTTGAACATGGACTTTATCCAGAACCTGATTATAGATCTAGACCCATACAGCAGGCAGCAAGAACCTTTATGGGAGTTGATTCAAAATAGCAGAGTACGAAACGCTCTTGAAGATCTCGGTTACAAGACGGTAGCGTTCTCAACCGGGTATTCAAGAACAGAGATCAAAGATGCTGATATCTACATTACCGGTGGAACACTAGACCAAATCCTGGGGTTAAACGCTTTCAGTAATTTCGAGGGGATGCTGATCGATAACTCCGCTGGGGTAATCCTCTTGGATGGCGCGATCGCCTTGCCGTTGCTCTTTCCGAGCCTAAAATACCCCTACCAGCTCCACCGTGAGTGGGTTCTCAACATCTTCGAACATCTTTCCGACATGCCAGAAATTGATGAGCCCATGTTCGTATTTGCCCACATTATCTCGCCACACTCCCCTTTCGTCTTCGAGCGGGATGGCTCACTTGTTAATCGGTCCCCAGGATTCACCCTCGGATTCACCTTTGGTGATGGCTCCTCCATTATGGACGAAGAGTACATCGAAGCATACCGAAACCAACTTCACTACATCAATACCAGGCTTGTGCAAACTATCGATGCTATACTCGCTCACTCAGAGACGCCACCGATTATCATTCTTCAATCCGATCATGGACCTATACCCGAGGGTCCGAGGATGCGTTATACCCAGCAAAGGATGGCTATACTGAGTACGTACTACTTGCCGGGGAACGGCGATGAGCCGCTCTACCCAACGATAACGCCGGTGAACACATTCCGAGTAATTTTCAACACTTACTTTAGCGGAGCCTATGAGCTGCTGCCGGATCGTGTTTATTTTTCAGCCTACCCAACGATCTATAATTTTACCGATGTGACCGATGATGTCGATACCAAGTGAAATTTATCCATATTCGGGGTTGGATAGCGTTACCCTACCATTTTGCTGAACGGGTTGTTGCCTGGTAATCATCAGTGACGACAGCTCGATTAAGGTACATGATGTTGGAAAAAGCTCCTTCCCTCACGAGGCGAATATCGAAATTCTTACAACAAGTCATCGGCTTATTATTCCATCCCGAACCTGATTGTTTTTCTAAATGGGTCGAGCGTCTGTGGTTTATGGGGCTTTATCTCTTTGGAGGCGTTGTCTGGAGTTTCTTCCTCAACTTCGGAAGTCTGGGTTTTGACTTGCATGACTGGACACAGGAAGGACCCCGCTACGCCTTCCTGCGTCAGGCGCTGCTGGAAAACCATCTCCCGTTGCACATCGGCTCAGAGTTAGCGGCGACCGATCGCTTCCTGGCTATTCCCGACACTGTAATCTCACCCCAGGTGGTACTCCTGCGCTTCGTTGAACCCGGATTATTCGTGCTCATCAACACTCTCTTCCTATATTCACTCGGTTACCTTGGGTTGCTATTGTTACGACGTAAATTTAGCTGGTCGCCGGTTACCTTCTCCGTCGTATTCCTCCTCTTCAGTCTTAACGGAAACCCCATCGCGCACATAGCCGTCGGACATTCGATGTGGGTAAGCTACTTCCTTTTACCCTACTTCGCCCTATTAGTTATGAACTTGATAGAAGGGCAAACTAGCTGGAAGTGGATCACCCAGATGGCGCTGCTCCAGTTTGCGTTGTTCCTGCAGGGTGGTTTTCATTTCGTCATCTGGAGCTTGATGTTCCTCATCTTATTGGGTATTTTCTCGCACCACCTCCTTGGCACTATTCTCAAGGCCATCTTCTTCACCGTCCTGCTTAGCCTGGTACGCATCCTGCCCCCTGCACTTGAATTCTCCGGTCAGGACAACCCTTTCATCTCCGGCTATTTCTCTGTCAACGACTTGCTTGAAGCCTTCACGACATTAACCATCCCGGCAGCAGCTCGATCAGGGATGTATTCGGCTTTAGGTTGGTGGGAGGTGGACATATACACCGGTCTACTGGGCTTTGCCTTTCTAATCGTCTTCGGTTTGTATCAAACTTGGAAAACCCCACCCTCAATTGAAACTGCGCAGCACACGCTGTTGGCACCAATTCTCACCATGACCGTGCTCTCGATAGGTAAGATATTCCAACCAATCACCATGCTGCCGATACCACTGATGGACGTTGAGCGTGTCTCGTCTCGCTTCCTCATCCTTCCAGTGGTAATGACCCTCGTGTTAGGCGGGGTGCAAATGGAACGGTTCCTGCGAAACAAGACCAGGAACTTGGGGTTACAACTAACCACTCTGATGCTCGTAGGATTAACAGCTCACGATCTACTGCAGCACGCCCGTATGTGGCGCGTCGAGAATATGGCAACTCTTTTCACCCGCACGCCGGTTAATATACGCGCCCAGGTGATCCTGCGAGCTGATCCCCCTTACACTACAGCGCTCTTGGTTGGTCTGGGAGTCGGTGTATTGACATTCGCCTTCCTGACCTATAAAACGATTCGGGAACGGCGGAAGGTCAGCTAACGCTCCAACCCCGGCGTGCAAATGTGATCTTATCAGATAAGATCGCTTGTCCTTTCCATTACCCTTTCCCTTTTCAGCAACAAGGTTGCCAAACAGGAGGTTAGGATAAAGTTACCGAGGAGGTTGAGGGAGTCGAGCACGGGGAAACCATAGACCTTCGAAGTCAATAAGAAAATAGCAATACTGACTACAACCAGGTACCAAGTCTTAGTTCGCATATGTAGTAGGTACGTTAGCAACAGCGCCGAAGGGAGAATGGTCCAGACATAAGCCATAGACCACGCTTTACCCACAAAGAGCAATACCACCAATAAATTCATCAAGAAGAGACCTTCGGATACGAATTCACCCTCAGCTAACGGGATGCGGGGTGCCCTGTCGAGGGCTTTGAATTTCCCGCTGATGAACCAGGTGAACAGTGCGAAGATTCCGAATCCGATGATGGAGATCAATCTGGCAAGCGTCTCATTAGAAGCAATGATTTTCAAGATAGATTGATTCAGCCAGTAGGAAGTTCCACTAGAAATCTGTGGTAGGACGTTGAGCAGATAATCAGGATACAGGTTGATCGGTACCGCGAGGAATGAGAAAAGAACTATAACCCCGGAGATGAGACAGTAGATAACCAGAAAGCGATAGTCTTTAAGAAATAAGACGAAGTAGATAAGAAACAGAACCGGACTCACCTTAACCAGGGTTGCGAGGGCAAACAGGACCGCTGATCCAACCTTGTAATTCCTGGCATAAGCGGCGAAGCCAACCAAAACGAGGCTAATTACTAGAACATCAGATTGCCCATTTCGAATATGCCATAGCAAGGGATAGGAAGTTATGGTGAGGAGTAAGCCCAGAACCAAGAAAGTGAGTCTAAATTGCCTCTTGACCATGAAGAGCAACACAGCAAATGCTGTAATGTAGCTAAAAGCATAAAGGAAAAGCCACAGATGCCTGGCCTTTTCATACCCCAGATTTGAAAAAAGGTTATATAAGGGCAGCATCGTGGGAGGGTAAAGATAATCGGAAAGAACAATTCCCTCCGGGTCGGGCATTTCCCAGTAGTAAGGATTGTCCCCTCTTTCAAAACGTGCTCCAGCAATGTAATAAGCAAGAAAATCGACATTCGGTGGACTAGGTGGCTTGGTTTGAAGATTGAAGAAGTCCTCCGCTAAGGGCAGCCAATAGTTCCATCCCACGGTGAGAATCAGAATCAAACTCACAATTCCAAGAGTTCGATTTTTCGGAGTGCTTGTCACGCTATCGCGCGATGAGCTAGCTTGGTGGTTTGACATGGCATGATCCTATAAGACTCTTGTCCCAAAGAAATCCTGCACTTAGTGATCGATGCATTCTACATTACATCCGGTCGTTGTTTAGCCCGAGATACGATTAAAACGCAAAATCGGAGCGATTAATTGTACGCCCTCAACTTCAAACAAACCTGAAGGGTTTTACCCCCCATTGAGAGGAGAAGCGCGCAATTACCTGCGTGTCAAATCCGATGGACCGAAAGCTTCCGGCAACAAAGTACCGATAGTTGTCTCTAAAGTCACCTCCCCTTGACTATCAACCACCATCACCAATGTCTCCAGACCAAACTCCGAAAGGACCTGGCGACAGGCGCCACAGGGAGAGCCGCCATTCTCGGTAGCGATGGCGATGGCGGAGAAAGCAAGTTCACCGTTTGACACCGCCTTGAAGACCGCTGTCCGCTCAGCGCACATACTGGTGGAATAGGCAGCGTTCTCGACATTTACGCCATGATAGATCTCTCCAGATACCGAAAGCAGTGCCGCACCAACCTTATATCCCGAGTAAGGTGCATAGGCAAACGTACTACGCGCTTCCAATGCACGATTGATAAGTTCGTTACGCTGTTGGGTTGTGATATCCATTTCTCTCATTCTCCTCCAGAGGACTTTCGACACCACGGGCACACCGACTACTTACTTCCCCCAGATGCAAACCACCCTTCTCTACCTGCCTAGCTTGGCAACCCAGTTGTTAATAGATGAACCAACCCAGGGAACAACTCAATCATTTTGCTTCACCTTCCGTATGACCCGCGCTGGAACCCCGACCGCTACACTCCCGTCGGGTACGTCGCGGTTAACAACCGCGCCCGCGCCTGTGCGAGCGTCGCGTCCTACACGCACCGGCGCCACAAGCATTGTGTCACTGCCGATGAAAGCGCCCGGTCCGATCTCGGTTTTGTGCTTGCGCTCACCATCGAAATTACATGTTATTGTGCCAGCCCCGATGTTAGCCCCCTCACCAATCGTGGCGTCTCCGATATAAGAAAAATGGCCCATTTTCACACCAGGCCCTAGTTTGCTGTCCTTCACCTCACCGAAGTTGCCTATATGGACACCCCGCTCTAAATAAGCTCCCTGGCGGAGATGCGCAAAAGGACCGACCTCTACCTCATCTTCTAAAATCGCGCCTTCTAACACCGAGACTTCCACCAGGCAATGATCGCCAATTGTCGAATCGCGAACAATTGTATTGGGACCTAACCGGCAGTCTACTCCGACTATCGTGCGACCCTCAAGGTGAGTGTTGGGTAGCAAGATGGTGTCTGGCCCCAACTGAACCTCTGGACCAATATATGTGGACTCAGGGTCGAGCATACTCACACCAGCCAACATCCAACTCCGGTTGATCCGTCTTCGAAGAGCAACCTCAGCCTGCGCTAGATGTTCACGGGTATTGATGCCAATGATCTCATCCAGGTCCTCTACCGAGCTGACCGACACCTGCCCGCCCTCAGTAACTGCCATCGCTAATAGATCGGTCAGGTAATACTCTCCCTTGGGGGAAAGCGGTAATTTGGGGAGATGATCCCAAAGCCAATCGGCTTGGTAACAATAAGCCCCCACGTTCAACTCGCGAAGGGCAAGTTGTTCGGGGGTGGCATGAGCCTGCTCGACGATCCCTACCACAACGCCATTTCTGTCCCGTTCAACCCGACCGAAGCCGCGTGATTGGTCCGAAATTGCCGATAGTAGGGTAATTGGACCTGGATTACTCTCTTGCTGTTCGATCAAGCATCGCAATGATTCCGGTCGCAGAAGCGGTAGATCCGCATTTACAACCAGCACCAGGTTCGACTTGCCGCGGAGTTGATCAGCCGCTTGAAGCAGGGCATGACCGGTTCCTAGTCGTTCGACCTGCTCTATGAAGTGGGCTTCCACGCTTAGCGCATGTCGGATTTCTTCTGCATCAGGTCCGACCACAACATAGGGCTTGCGGACAGTGGCCTCCTGGCATGCTGCCATTGTCCATGCGATCAAGGGACGACCACCAAGCAAGTGAAGTACCTTTGGAAGTTCGGATTGCATTCGTGTTCCTAAGCCAGCAGCCAGGATCACAGCCTCAATCTTCATCGTCTTCTCCTCGGCGACCCGCAGGGCGCCAATTGATGGTTTTAACCCAGTTATTCAAGACGTCCCCCCTAAGATAGTAGAGAACCACAAGATTATCATATTGCCTAAAGCAGGCTGTCCCAAGTAGCTCGAAATGGGTCTTTGGCTGCCTCTTAGAATAACCCAAACAAAATATATCAAAGGTTGCTGGAGAGAAGCTAGTGGAGGATCGTCGTGCACAGGTCAATCAATTCATGAGTCTACGAAACAAAGAAGCCGGCAGCAGGAAAAGGGATATTTGAAACCCTTCCCTTTCCCTCATTTGAGCTTTTTAGTGCAATCATTCATTAATCAGAATTAAGGCTGGGGCGCCAGGATTCGAACCTAGATCAACGGATCCAAAGTCCGTTGTGCTGCCGTTACACCACGCCCCAATGGTCCCGCATCCAGGATGGACAGGTTGAATTGTATCATAGGCTACCAACGGCCAACAATCTCATGCACTCATTGGGATCGACAACTGGTGAAGTGCCAAATACTTTATTAACAAGTTTATTTCAGGAGACCTAGTAAGTTAAATCTGCATCCTGAGCCCTTCGGCTCCGCGAGCCACGAAGAAGCCTTTCGGCGAGCTCAAGACCTTCGGCTGGGTTGGAGGACACCAAGATACATTGCAGAAGATACGGAGAGCTGAAGTCGAAGGATGATACCTAACTCGGAATGGTAAATCAAACCCCTATCACCCCTTCCCTTCCGAGGGCTCATCGTCAGGCTGGTCAGTTAGCAGACCCTTATCACGTGCCTCTTCATACATAAGAAAATCACCTTCTGGCTGTTTCAAAACCGGTGAGTCTGAAATTGCCTCATCCCAGAACTGTTCCGCGTCTTCGCGCTTAATATCTTCATCGGCAATATCTAGATCCTGTTCTTCAACATCCTTGTCAATCTGTGGTGGTCTCTGACCTTCCTCTTCGGTGGAATCTGCTCCCTCCTCCTTAGCTTGTGCGGAGGACTGGCTCGAACGCTCAACCCACTCCACCATAGGAACCTGCTCCTCATCCTGGTCATACTCGACAGCAGCAGCTTCACCTAAAGCAGACAGAATATCCATAAGATCTTCGGCTGCCTGGCGCCCATAATGCACAACGGACCCCATTTGCCCCATTCCCTGCTTCCCGCTAAAGACGAACAGCAAGGCATAGAACGCACCCACATTAGTCAGGTAGAGATCATGCGTATCTCCGTCGAAGTATTGCAAGTTACCAGGTAGCAGAGCTCCCGCCAAGCTGCTGACCTTGAGTCCAGCGCTAAAAGCGGCCATTAGCGATGGAAGAGAAGCCTGTAGGTCAAGATCCTTCGGATCACCGACTTGAACGATTATATTGCTTCGGTAGTCGATCAGAAGAGTTGAATCTGCACCCAGTTCGCGCTGTACAGTATCCAGGTGATCAGCGATGCGCGGCTTTGCCTCCACATGTACCTGTATCGGTGAGCCTGCAGGACCTCCCAATTTGAAAGCTTGGTCAACGGCTTCAAGAAAGATGCTTGTGCCGATTGGCTTTTGCAGGAATGCAACCACGCCAAGATCATCCGCCTGTGATCGTGCATCCTCAGACGGGTGCCCGGTGATTAGAATTGCATGCGCATCCGGGTTGAGTTGGCGAACCTTCTCTACTAATTCAAGTCCTGAAATACCCGGCAGCCGTAGATCAGTCACCAGCAGGTCAACCGGGCCACGGCCGAGTTCAAGCAAAGCTTCCTCCCCGGAGGGCACATCCACGACAACGTAGTTCCGACCGGAGAGCTCCAGACTCGAGCGAAGCATGCGGCTGACTTCGCGCTGATCGTCCACCAACAGGATGCGCGGTATGCTCATATTTCGAATTCTAACATAGGCTCAGGGATTGGCAATCGGTTAATATCAACCTGCTACTCGGCTTAAGGGGGAGATGTTCATTATCAAGTGACTTAGAATCAGCCAAGCCTACGGAGGCTATTCGATACCTTTACCCAGATTATTCTATCGTTGATCGAGGCGGGGGTTGACCACACTATCTAAGGCCCGGCCAACCATATAGAACGCACCGCAGAAAAGCATGATGGCGAACGCAGGGGGGAGGATAACATGCCACTGCTCGCCAAATGGAGACAGCCGAAAGATCGATTGTGTGAACCAGATCATCGTCCCCCAACTCATTCGGATCCTTGTACGTCCAAAGAAGGAGAGTAATGCCTCGATTAGCACGGATCCCGTCACTGTAAACATCATATTCATGATAATGAGGGAGAGCATGTTGGGCAGGAAATGTGTGCGTATGATGTGCCAATCCCCTCCACCAGCCACACGGGCCGCTTGAATATAGGGCTTTACCCTGATCGACAGCGCATGCGACTTCGCAATGAGTGCGAGTGTACCAAGTCCGGCGAAGACGCCATAGAACAGACCTACCCATAGCCAATCCATGTCAATGAGCAGACCCACGACTAGAAGGACGACCTGAGGTGGCATAAGTACGAAGGCATCAGCCACGACCATTAAAAGGGTGTCGACCTTCCCGCCGTAGTAGACTGAAAGCACGCCGACAGCTGCTGCCAGGGCAGTCGCCACAATGCCCGCTGTCAAGCCAACACCGAACGATGTGCGGGATGAATACAATAGCTGGCTCAACACATCACGCCCCATCGAATCTGTGCCGAGTAGGTGCTTCCAAGAGGGTTGGTTCGGATGGGGCGTGTTATCGTAGTCGAAACCAACCATGGGATGGTACGTTGTCCGATCCCAGACCGTGGAGAGCAGGATCGAGTGGGTCAGTCCCATCAAGGCGAAAATCACGATGAGGCCTAAGCCCAGCAGCCCGACCGGGTTACTGATGAACAACTGCCAATCCCTACGCCAGATCAACCGCGGACGTTTGCTGTATATGTGGGAAACTTGTGTTCTGTGGAGGTCCTTTCCATGATGCCCTGACAACGTCATATCATTGTCGTGTTTCATCCTCCGACCCTTCCCTAACCCGTCATCGCTTGAAACTGGTCATCTCGCACCCGTGGATCCAGCCAGGCATTCAAAACGTCGAGCACAAGATGTGCGAACAGGATAACCACCCCAGACACAGATAGGATACCCATCAACACCGGAAGATCATACATATCAGCCGCGTCAAACAACGCTTGTCCCATGCCGCGCCAGGAGAAAACCCGTTCGACGACAAAGCTGCCGATGATCACAAACGGTAAATGAACGATGAAATGGGTGAGGACCGGAAGCACCGCAAGGCGGGCAACATGTCGGTCACGAATGGCGCCTTCCGGGATGCCTTTAGCCCGGGCGGTAAGCACATGGTCTCCGCCGAGCACATCGACCATCGTCGTTCGCATGAGCAACATCGTCTCGCCAAACGAAAGCAACATGAGCGTCATCAACGGCAAAACCATATGATGGAGAATATCGAGCGCCAACCGGATCCAGCCAGAACTGAGCCAGAGGAGGATGGCCACCCCAATAATTAACCCTCCGCCAGCTAGCCGTGCATGGGTGCGATGGGTGACTGCTGTCCGGGTTACTAGCCACAACAACAAGAACAGCAGACCAACCATAACCATGGTCTGAAATAACCGGATGATGACGGTTTCAGGTAACACCCTTTGCCGAATCCAAACATTGGGGTTAACCACATTCTCAGGAGGCGCCCAACCCAAGGACAGAGCAAATACATTGATCATCATGAAGGCCAGCCATGGCGCAAATGATGTGTACGAGGCTGTACCGCCCAATGTGGCTCCTAGTTCCAGCCAGCTTCCACGACGCCAAGCGATGTGCTTACCAAGCCATAGACCCAATGCAAAGCCCCCCAGAGCTGCCGGAAGAAATAGCAGCAACGTCCGCGGTGCCCTTGTAGTCAAAATCCTGCTGACTGGCACGGTACGGTAGGCAAAAGAGAAACCCAGGTCTCCTCCTAGAAATCGTCCGATCCATTTGAGGTATTGCTTCCAAACCGGCTGGTCCAGCCCAAGCATGGCGCGTATAGCATCCCGATGCGCAGGTGAAATTCTAACCAGGCTTGCATAGTCCCTAGGCAAGGCCTGGATCAACATGAAGAGTATCGTCTGAAATACGATCAGGGTGATTAGAGCCCTTATGAGGCGGCGAGTAATGTACTTGTACATGGAATAGAAGACGCCCCGGCGACCTTTCCCATTATGGCCAGAATGAAACCGAGCAGGACCAGGGGATCTACCCCGGTGGAAAAACGAATATCACAATTTTGCGTGTCCATACAACGCAATTGAACCCCTGGGCAGCTCAAACACCCAACCACCGAAGATCGTTCATCCCGCGAGTAGAGCGATACGGGACCGTTCGCCCAGCTTGACTAGGCTGGATCGTTCAGCAATATTATACCTGGGAAGACTGAACACTCCCCTTATATAAAAGCCGGCAGGGCTCGATGGCCCTGCCGGGAAATAATACGCTCACTAACAATTCGGGTTGCGATAAACGTTACTATCCTCCAAAGACCCCGCCTCGGTACCCCTTATACATCCCATGGCCACACCCCGTTCGGTTAGTAAAGGGTCCCGGCATCAAACTGTGTAGGCCGTGTCAAATAGCTTGGGTCTGTCAAATAACCGGCCAATGATTCAGAAGTGACTGAGGAACACGCTAGGGGATTAAACGAGATAACAAGCTACGTAATGCTTTGCTCCCTTATCCTCTAGGGTCGGGTGATCGCTCCCCTCACAGATCTTCTCTCTAATCGGACATCGATCGTAGAAACGGCATCTCGGTTTCGGATCAATCGGCTTGGCGATACTCCCTATGATGTCGGGCAAAGCGCGCTCAAACGTAGGATCTGGCACGGGAACCGCCGATATCAGCGCCTTGGTATACGGGTGCAAAGGATGATGCAATACCTCTTCCATATCGCCCATCTCTACTATCTTGCCCAAATACATCACGGCCAAACGATCGACCATGTAGCGTGCCACTGCCAAGTCGTGGGTGATGTAAAGGTAAGTCACGCCTAATCGATCGGCTAACTCATGCATTAGGTTCATGACGCCGGTACGGATCGAAACGTCAAGCATCGATGTCGGTTCATCTGCTACCACAAATGTTGGCTCGATGATCAAAGCCCGCGCAATAGCAACCCGCTGCCGTTGACCTCCCGACAACTCGTGGGGAAAACGAAACAAAAACGTCTCTGGCGGGCTCAGACCTACCATATCCAATAGTTGAGCGACTCGCCGTTCTCGCTCTATGACGTTTCCAACCCCTTGGACCTCCAAAGGCTCAGCGATTGTATCAAAAACCGTACGCCGGGGATTGAGAGACTCATAGGGGTCCTGAAAAATCATCTGGACATTACGACGGAACTTCTTTAGATCCTTCCCCCGAAGATGAGCGATGTCTACATCACCGCCTTCTACCTCCATGTATATGTGGCCGTCGGTTGGATCAATCAGCCGCACTAAGAGTTTACCCGTAGTCGTCTTGCCGGATCCTGACTCGCCTACCAAACCGAGGCTCTCACCAAGAGGGATCACGAAGTCGATACAGTCCACTGCATGGATAGCGGAGCGCGACTCGCTGAAGAGCCCACCGGAAAGTGGGAAAAACTTCTGCAAACCTTCAACCTTGACAAGGGGTTTTGTGGATATCATCCGGAGGCCTCCAATGGGTGCCAGCAAGCTGCCAAGTGTCCCCCTCCATGATCCTTGAATTCCGGAACCTGCTCAATGCAAATTTCTGTGGAGTATGGACAACGAGGGTGAAAACGGCAGCCAGGCGGCGGGTCGATCAGATCGGGAGGCTCGCCAGGGAGCATGGCCAGCTCTCGTTTTGGTCCCACAATACTTGGGAATGCGGACATTAAGCCAAAAGTATAAGGGTGGATCGGATGGTGAAAGATCTCAGCCGAGTCAGCAAGTTCAGCTAGTCTGCCAGCGTACATCACCCCGATTCTTTCGCTCACCTCAGCAATGACCGCGATATCATGCGAAATGTAGATCATTGACATGCCAAGCCGGTCTTGAAGAGCCATCATCTCACGGAGCAGGTTATCCTGCACAATAACGTCTAGGGCAGTAGTAGGCTCGTCAGCTATGATGAGATCTGGGTGACAGGATAAAGCCATAGCGATCACCGCGCGCTGGCGCATCCCACCGCTGTATTCATGGGGGTATTGGTCCATTAATTGGGGATCTAGGCCTACCAAACTAAATAGTTCCTCTACCCGCTCGCGCGACTCTTGAATAGACATGTATGCCAGATGCGTCTCGAGCGCCTCGATAATCTGATCTCCGACCTTGTACACAGGATTGAGCGCGTTCATCGCTGCCTGAAAGATCATCGAGATGCGCCGCCAGCGAACTTTGCGCATCTGCTCCGCACTCAATTTAATAAGGTCGGTACTATCGAGGAGGACGCGACCACCCATTATTTCGGCATTCTCCGGCAGCAACCTAAGTATGGTGATGGCGACCGAGGTCTTGCCGCAGCCAGACTCTCCCACCAACCCTAGCGACTCGCCCTTTCCCACCGAGAAGGTAATATTATCGACCGCTGATACCTCTCCTGCTCGGGTGGTGTAGTGCATTGTAAGATCTTCCGCTTGTAAAATTTTATCTTCCACACTTGTACTCCAAAGAGCCGAAATTCATCGAATTCAGCAAGGTATTCCGCCTGTGAACTGTCATCGTTTCCGCAGACGGGGATTGACGATCTCATCAAGCGCGCGACCAACCAGGTAAAATGCGGCACATAAAAATGTTATCGATAGACTGGCCGGGAATATCAACCACCACCTCTTGATGTCGAGCAGGTATCCAGAATATTCCGTAGTGTGGATCATCAGCCCCCACGACATGCGTATGTTAAGCAGACCAAAGAAAGAAAGCACTGCTTCCAAAAAGATGGCGTTGGTGACAGTGAACATCATGTACAAGAACGACAACGGCAGCAAGTTGGGGATGATGTGCTTCACAATGAGATGTGTGTTGCTGCCGCCAGCCACTCTCGCCGCCTCGATGAAAGTACGTACTTTTATAGTCAACGCCTGAGACTTGATGACGATGGTCGCTCCACCGAACCCAGATAAGATTCCAACCAGAAAGGCTAATTCGATCAAGGTTACATTCATAAGCGTAGAGAGCACGATCATCAGGGTCACAACTGGCGTCATAATGATTAGATCGGCCAAGCGCATGAAGAGGCTATCCACAATTCCGCCATAGAAGGCTGACACCGCGCCGACAGTGGTCGCGATAACAAGCGTTACTAGGGCTGCCATAGTGCCTAAAAAGAACTCCGACTTCGCGCTCCACATTAATTGGCTTAGAATGTCTCGGCCTAGCGGAGCTGTACCAAGCAGATGGGTTGGGGATGGTGGCGCAGGATGAAAGGGTATGGTTTGATCGATTCCCATCACTGGATGGTAGACGTTCCTATCCCAGACCGTCGCCATCAAGATCGGGTGGGCTATAGCCATCAGAAAGAAAAAAAAGATGATGGCCAGACCGACCAGGCCAATCGGGTTCTCTGCAAACAGCGCCGCGTTTGCCCTTAAGCTTTTCCACAAGAGCCTGAGGCGGATCCGCCATAATGGCATTTCCAGTGCAACAACACTTTCTGGCGACGGACCGCCAATGGTCTTCGTTGCTTGTGCCATAGATAGACCCCTTCATCAATCTAATTTACCCATATCGAATGCGAGGATCGAGATAGGCATACAGGATGTCAGCCACAAGATGTGCTGTCAAAGCAAGTATGCCAGTGAACACCAGCGCGCCGACAGCCATGGGGATATCCTCGGTTGAGGCTGCAATCAGCAGCGTCCTACCCATGCCTGGCCAGGAGAAGATCGATTCAGTGATCACCCCTCCATCCAAGGCGAAAGCTAGGCTGAACACAAGACTGGTTATAACCGGCAACATGGCGTTACGGGCGGCGTGCTTGTCACGAACCACCTTCTCCGGCAGACCCTTGGCACGAGCGGCCATAATGTAATCTTCGCGCAGTGTCTCAAGCATGCTGTTGCGAGTGAGCAGCATGGTTCCAGCAAAAGATATTAAAGTCAAAGTCATGATTGGCAGGACAAGGTGACGGAGGATATCGAGCGCATAGATACCCACCCCCGTCGAACTCCAGAAAGCTAATATTCCCAAGAGCACAACGACCGCCCCGCCCCATCGAGCGAGTTTGCGCCTACGCGGCTCGATTCGTCTAGAAAAGACCAGCAACATGAATAGCACCAGTGAAGCCATCACCGCAGTCAACAACATACGGTAGAAAACGTAGTTTGCCCCTACCGGAGCTTGAAGCCAAAGCACGGGGTTAATGAATTTTCCGATCGGGAAAATATCTAAGGTGAACGCAAATATCCATATCATCATTAGTCCAAACCAGGGTGTGAAAACGGTGTAGAGACCTACGCCGCCGATCGTCGTTGCATACTCTAGCAGCCCTCCCCTGCGCCAAGCCAGGATCTTGCCAGCGAGGAATCCCATATAGAAAGACATGACCGAAGCGCTTAAGAACAGCACCAGTGTACGTGGCGCTCGCTCGGCAATCACTTCAATCACTGGCCGAGGATAGTTGGAAAAGGAGATCCCAAAGTCACCTTGGATGAAACTTTTAAGCCAGAGTAGATAACGCTCCATGACCGGCTTGTCCAACCCAAGTCTCGAACGGAGGATCTCTCGCTGGTCCGGCGTTAACCTCGGATCTTGGAGGTATAAATTTGCATAGTCCCCTGGCTGCGCGTCCATCAAAATATAAACCACAGTCAGGAATAGAAAAAAAGTTAATACGTTCTGTAGTACGCGCCGAATGAGATATCCTCTCATCATCTACCTCCAGGGGATTGCACAACAGAAATTCGACAAAACCTATCTGTATTTGATGAATGGGAGGGCAGGGGCAAGCCCTTGCCCTCCCAATTGAGCTACACCAAGATATTTCGAAACCTAATTACTTGATATGGACCGACTGCTGGAGAGGTCCACCACCCTGGTGCATATACTGGAGCCCACTAAGAACATCGGTGTATGGGAACTCGACCGCAGCGCTGCGGTACGCCTCGATGATCCCAGTATCAAACAGCAAGACATACGGGACTTCCGTCGCCAGCATGAGCTGGATGTCATCGGCGATAACCTTGCACGTTGCAATGGTATCGCATTCCAGCAGAGCCCTGGCAAGATCTTCGAAAGCCTGGTTCACGTAGCCAGCTGCGTTGTTGCCATCCATCACAGCCTGCTCCTCGGCGAAGAAGTCATACAGGTAGTCCGGGAACAACCCCAGGCTCCAGCCGAGCTCGTACATGTCGAAGTCCTGCTCGGTGAAGATGATCGGCACGATCACGTTGAAGCCAGCTAGTTGAGCCGTCGTCGGGATGCCGAACTCGTTTAGCCACGATTCGATCCACACAGCGAAGGTCGAGCGCAACGGGTCGTAACCAGCACTGGGTGACACCAAATTGAGCGGCGGCAATGGTGTGCCATCAGGCATGATCAACCGGCCACCGGGATCAACATGACGACCATCGGCGTTCCAGGCCGGTTTCACATCGCCTTCCCACGTGTAGCCAGCCTGCTCAAGGATCGCCAGAGCCAGGGTGGTGCGATCTTCGCGGGTCATACCCTGACCAAGTTTCGGCACATCGTCGTAGTACCAGGCGCCGTTAGCTTCAGGCACGTATGAGTACAGCGGGAAGGCCACACCCTGCAGAATCGTCCCAGTCACGAATTCTTTATCGATCAGGACTGCAACTGCCTGGCGGAAAGAACAATCGTTCATTGGGCGCCGGCGGTGGTTGAAAGCCAAGTACCGGAAACCATTAACGTTGTTCTTCACAACTGTAAGATTCGGGTCACCCTCCACCCGGTCCATCAAGCCACGCTGCATCCCCAGCGGGTTGATAAGGACGTCGACTTCTGCGTTCTGGAGGGCTAGAACCGCCGCGTCCTGCGAACCGTAGTAAAAGTACACCACGGTGTCCACGAACGGGCCAACCTCGAACGTAAGCTCTACGTCGCCCGTAGGATCGCCGATTTCAAACCCAGGAACGGATGTATAGGCGCCGTTGGCGTAATACGTAACCACCGTGCCCGTATCGAAGTAGTCTTCCCTTGCCGGGTTCTGGAGGAAGGCGCCTTCCTCCCATTTGCCGAAGTCGAACGAACCAGCCATCGGTTCTCCATCCGGCACAATGGCGAACATTATATCCTGCGCCGCAGCCTGTGCCGCGAGCACATCTTCATCACCGGCATCCGCAGCCAGGGCATCGATTCCAGCTCCAGCTTCGACAAGCAACGGAGCCCAGAAGTGCTCGGGCAGAATCGGAGACTGTAAGATGCCATACTGATAGCGGGCCAGACCGGGCTTGGTGTGGAAGACGAGCTTCACGGTGTAGTCAGATACTGCCTCCATGTGGTCGATATAGTTAAAGTCGTACCAGTTCGACCAGTTGCCGGAGATCAGTCCATACTTCTCGACTGTTTCAGCCGTAAAGATCCAGTCTGCGACTGTGAAAGCTTCACCATCGCTCCACTCGATGTCGTCCTGGAAGTTGATCGTGGCCACCCAGAAGTCGCCCTCCTGCGTGAGGGCACCGGGTACGGTATCTGCGGCGAGAACCGGCACGAAGTCAAAACGTTTATCGGCTAGTCCGTATGCCGTTAGCCGTGGCGGCAACATGTAGGAGTTCCAGACGGTATTATCCGGCCCGTTGGCTCCCCAGTAGTTGACCGTGGTCACATCTTCAAAGACGCCCACTTTGTAGATGACGCCCTCCTCTTGACGGGGTTCGCTCAAGACCGGGGCGCTGGGAGCTATCTCGACTGTGCTCGTTTCAGTGGTCGTTATGATTTTGGCCATATGCGAGCCGCCATCGGAATAGGCCAATTCAGGCAGCGGTATACAGGGAACCAGCTCTGCCGCTGGCAGAGGACCTGCCGGATACTTCGGCACTGGTGTCACTTCCACCTCGACGACCTGGGGGGTGCCGGCGACGATCACGGTCTCAACAACTGTGATCGTTTCAGGCGCGCAAGCTACTAAAACCATACTAGCAATTATAAGGAAACCTATTGCTAGCATCCACTTCTTACTGTGATACATTATGCTCCTCCTAGTGAATATTCATAATGCTGTTAGATAGACAAGATCAATCTTGTCAACAGCTAAACTCGTCTTCTCCTTCCTTCCGATATTGCCTCCTTTCTAATCTAATTAAAGAATAATCCAGCCCCTAAGGAACCATTAAGATTAACGATCCTTTCTGCTGGAATTGCCCAAATGTACCATGGAGTGAATGAGAATTCAAGAAAATCCCTTGAGGAGAAAAAGAAAGCAATACTCTCATGTCGGTGGGTTTCTGAGCCACAACCCTAGTTGAGTTACTTTCAATGTCACAATTCCTCCTACGGCTCACGAATTATAACCTAAACCGATTGGAGGGCAACCAACTGCACTGACATTTAGCTTCCCTATGGGCAAGTCCGCAGCTCCTCCACCAGGTATTAATAGCCCCTTCACGCTGGCACAAACTTCACTGTCATAAGCTCTGGCGAGGTCCATTAGATTCCCATCACCGCCAGAAACCTACTATGTAGCACAGCTTGTCGAGCCAGACTAAGTGATGGATGATAAGAGGGTTCACGCATTAAGTTCCCCAGCCCAGCTTGGAATTCATACATCACAGGTTCCTTGATCAAATTGGATAGTATTACGACGGCTCGACGAAGCCCAGACCAAACCAATCCAAAGTAGGTACAGTTTCTACGCCTGTCCCTCGGTATTGCGGAAGCCAAACTTAACAACCGGGCCTTTCCCAGTGCGGGAGTCGGCTGCTGCGCCAACCAATTCTTCAGGAAGAGTCCCAGGTATAGATCCAAAGGATCTGACCCAGCCTCATCATACAGGCTCACAAAGCACCTCGTACATCTGGCAGCATCTCCTTATCCCAATGCAGACTCAATTGCTTTTTAAGTGCGTTACGACCGTAGTGCAGGCGGGATTTCACTGTTCCGATCGGTAGATCTAATGCCCCGGCTATCTCCTGTAAGGATAGGTCATTAATGTAATACAACACCACAACCACCCGCTTTTCAGGAGATAGGGTGTCAAGCGCTCGTTTAACTTCCAACCACTCCTCGTTTTGTTCCATCTGTTGATGCGGTGATTCGTGCTTCTCGCGCGACAGCTTTGCGGCCAATTCCTGCAGCAAACGTTGGAAGCGATAGCGCCGCTTGATCCAGGTGTAGGCCATGTTGGCAGTCATTCGATAGAGCCATGGTTTTAATGGGCGATGTGGATCAACGCGAAGTGCGAAGCGGTGTAGGCGCAAGAACACATCCTGGAGGAGATCAGCCGCAGTTTCAGGATCACCGGTGATCGCCAGCGCGGTTCGATAGACCATCTGATGATGGCGATCGTATAAAAAGCCCAATGCCTCCAGATCGCCACTCTGGAGTTTCAAGACTAATTGATTGTCTTGGAGTTGGCTCACAAGGGCCTTCTCCTCCTACCTTTAATATACCAGTAAACAGCGTAAAAGGTTCAAATTTCCTGAGGGTTTAATTCCCGCATGTATCGCCTGAATCATAGCCCTCAAGCGACGATAAAAAGCTGAAATTCAGCGAGTCAACCTCAATGCCACACATCTCCTCAGTATAAGCCACGATACGCGGTTTGAGGTAAAGCGGGAGTGCGGGAAGTTGGTTAGTGAAGATTTCCTGCGTTTGCCGAACAGCCTCAAGATATGTTTGACTCCCCGCAGGGCCAAGCAGAATCGTATCACATGCCAGGTTATAGTCTTGGTTGTCAAATGCGCTGGCATTGCTGCCGTAAGGATATTCGTTCGACGGAATCTCCCTTCCAGCAAACATTTCACATAAAGGGCTGATCCAATCTGGCCATGACCAACCCACCGCATCAAAGCCACGACCGAAGACTGGACCTTCGGGCCATGGAGCCGTGATCACATCAGGATTGTAGAATTCGACTGTCATCTCAACCCCGCATTGCGCCAAATCCGCTTTCAGCGCCTCAGCTACAGCTTGGCGAATGCCATCACCAGTAGTGAGATATGTGAAAGCCAAAGGCGTTCCCGAATGAATGCCTGGCACACCAGTGGCGACTCTCGGAGTCTCAGGCGAACCATCGTCGTCGCGCCAACCTATCTCCTGCAACATTTCCTGCGCGGCTGATACATCATATTGGATGGAATCGAGTTCTGTTTGATGGTGCGGATGAAAGGGTGAAATATAGGTGTCCGGCACCGCACTAAGTCCAAATAAGATCTCGTCGACGACACTTTGCCGGTCAATACAGCTAGCTATAGCGCGTCGGGTGCGCACATCATCAAATAAAGCGTTTTCAGCGGATTGGTCTACAGGCGCTAGATTGAAATCGAAGCGTTCCATTTCCGCGCCCGGTGCCCAGGCCAACTCCAATCTTCCAGATTCCTCAAATTCGATCAACATCGGCAAGGCTTCATCGGGAAGCAGGGACTCATCCAATAAATCACATTCCCCGGTGAGCAACTGCTGGACGGCTGAGGTCACATCGCTCCCCAGGAAGCGGAAAATTAAGAAATCGAAATTCGGCAGATCCTCCGAAGCACGGTAGTAATTGGGGTTCACCGCCAATAGGATATGATCTCCAGCTCTCCACTCCTGTATGACATATGGCCCCCATCCTATCGGTCGGGTATTGACTTCCTCCGCGGCGAGTAATTCGGCTGGGGTGTAGCCTTCAAGGATATGCTCTGGCAGAGGTGACCAGAAATTGGCTGCGTACTCCGTGTCCAGAAAACCGGGGATGCCTGTCCAGCGCACAGTCACCTCGTCCAACGCTTGGTAAGTATAGGTTCGATCCACGAGATACTTCGTCGTCGGCGTATCGCCGTGTAAATCAAGCTCATAAGAGAAGACCGAATCCGCCGCGGTCAACGGCTCGCCATCCGACCAGGTCAGCTCGGGCAGCAGGTGAAAATCAACCACCAGGCGTTGTACAATGGCTTCACCTCCCTGATAGGTCTGGATACATTCTGATCCCTCACACCCCGCGGGCAGGTAAGGTTTTCCCGGCGTCAAGATCTCCGGCTGCAAAGTCACCGGGTTCAAGTACACATCACCTTCGAGGATAGTGACTTCTTCCAACATGGCATTCTTACCACCAGCCAAATCGGGAAGCTCTTGTAGGATTACAGGATGGAACTCGTAGTTGATGATATCTATGGGTCCATCATAGATCGCCTGGAGCACGGCATTTGATTCCCGGTTGGCGCTTCCATAGAGATAAGCATCGCTGTAGAGGTAAAGCGATGTTGGCTCCTGGTTAAGGCAAACAACCAGGGTCTTCGGCGGAGGAGGTTCTGGTGTGGGTGCGATATCAGTCGGGACTTCTATGGGTGTGGGCACAAGAGTCAGCGGGATGTCCACTTCGGTGGGCACACTACAGGCTGCAAACACAAGACCGACAGCAATCAACACAAAGAGAAATGCTTGAATATCGTGCAGGGCACTTCGCATCAAATGCTCCTCCCTGTAATCAGGATTATCCACTAGAATGGTTGCGCTCTTCCTTTAGCAACTGGTCCAGGATGTTCCGGTCTGCTTCATCGAGTTCGGCGTGCTCAAGCAAGTCCGGTCGGCGGTGCAACGTACGCCGCAGGGATTGCTCGCGGCGCCAAGCTTCGATTCGGGCATGATCACCTGAAAGTAAAATCTCAGGTACTTCCCAACCACGGAAGGAAGCTGGACGGGTGTAATGAGGGTGCTCCAAGAGCCCACTGGCATGCGAGTCTTTCTTCACTGCTTGTGTGTCACCAAGAACGCCAGTGATCAAACGTGCTACAGCATCAACAATAATCAATGCCGCCAACTCTCCGCCGGTGAGCACGTAATCCCCGATCGAAATCTCATCCGTCGCCAGATGACATCGCACCCGTTCATCAACCCCCTCATACCGACCACAGATTAGTGCCAAGCGGGTATGCTGAGCGAGTTCGCGGGCAACCCCCTGGTCAAATAGTCTTCCTTGAGGTGTGAGAAGCACCACCGGCATCTTGCCCATATCGTCGCCGAGCGCCGATTCCACAGCGGCGAACAACGGCTCGGGTTTCATCACCATCCCTCCGCCGCCACCATAGGGTTCGTCATCAGTTGTGCGATGACGATCGGTTGTGAAGTCCCGAATGTTATGCAGCTTAACATGGATCAAGCCAGCCTCTTGAGCCTTACCCAAAATGCTGGCATGGAGATATGCTTGCATCACATCAGGTAGAAGTGTAAAGACATCAAAGTTCATCTCAGCATCGCATCCTAAGCTTCTCGACTTAGTGGGTATTCGCCTCCACCAAGCAATCGACATATGACATGATCAACGAGAATTGTATCAGCAGGTGACACAAAATATGGAGTAGCTGTGTATGATTCTTACCCCCATTTAATTATAGTAGTCTTCCCTCGAATTGCCAAACATCACAAACCCGGATGGATCTCACCACCGGATGTGAGGTCATCCAGCTTTTCTGCGGACCCAAAGGGTGAGCACTGCAAGCATGACAGCCAGGACACCGAACCCGAACTCTGCTAAACGTAAAGCAGATCGCCCGGGTACGGCTTGGAGTTCAGCATGGGTCGGTGAAGGTGTCGCGGAGACGATGGGCAGCGTAGCGGGTAGCGGACTAGGGGTAAGGGGTACTTCGCCGGCTCCCTCTGCCGCCCCACCAACCTGGGTTTCATCTGAAGCCGACGGCAGTACTCCAGTAGGTGTAGATGCTGGAGCTTCAGCAAATTCACTCACCACAGCAGTGGGTGTCATATGCTCAAGATCGTCTGGCGCCGATGTGGGTGTCGCACGATCGAAGGTGTGCTCCGCCTCCCCAGTAAAAGCCGGAGGTTCCTCGATACCGACAATCTCCGGTTCGGCATAGCGTGATTCGGCTTCTTCCACTACAAAATCCTCAACCGGTACCTCCATCGCCTTCAAGGCATTGGCTTCAGGGAGAGCGTCTTCCATCGTTACCTGTTCTATAGCCGCCGGCGCTGCGGCGCGCAGGGATGATGAGCTTGTCAGCACATCAACACCGACCACCGCAAAAAAGATAAAGGTCGCTAGAGCAGTGGCGAATTGCAAGACAGGGTAAGCCCGGGGACGTTCCTTTAACCCGACCATCTCAGGCGTCAGTGTGAAATTGCGTGGTGAACGTACCATGGGCAGGGAACCCACTAAACGGATCGTCTCGCGCAGATTCGCCAGTTCTTGCCGTAAGACCAAGTCATCCCGCAGTCGTACTTCCAGACGAGCAACCTCTCTGGCAGACAAGGTTCCGTCCAGGTAGGCGGAGAGTCGTTCTAGATCACGGCTTGATATGTGGCCCTGTCTGGTCATCGCATCTACTCATCTTCTAGACGAAAAGCCGAAGGTAAAAGTTCCCGATACTCTTGGAGACAATCACGCAACCTCGCTCGAGCACGTGATAGACGGCTTTTTATGGTTCCAATCGGCTTCCCGACCACGGTTGCGGCTTCACGATAATCGTAGCCTTGGATGTCGACGAGCACAGTCACCGTCCGATAATCAGGCGGCAAGCGTTGGAGACAATCCTCGATCGCTCGCGCCAGTTCAGCGGTTTCCACAGCTGCTTCCGGTCCTTCAGCTTTAGCGATCAACGCGCTAGAGTCATCCATCTCGTGACTTCCTGATAACGGGCTCAACTCATCAAATGAGATCGCTGGTCGCCGTTTACGGCGACGAAATTCATCATAACAAGCGTTCCTGACAATACACAGCAACCACGCACGGAACGACCCTCCGCGGTAACCCCGCAAACTGCGAAAAGCCGAGATGAAAGTTTCCTGTGTGGCGTCGTCGGCAGACGCAGGATCACCCATCAAGCGGTAAGCCAGATTGTAGACATGATTCTGGTAGACCAATATCAGACGGTTAAAAGCCTCTAGATCTCCCCTTTGGGCTTGACGGATAAGCGCTGATTCATCCACGGCAGTTCCCATCATAGCGCGCCAACCACTATGAGGCAAGACATCTTCAGAGGCATAGGAACCACTCCGGGTAAATGTCATCCCGAGCGAGTAATGTGAGCGAGGGATCTCCTCCGGAGCATCGTCATGGACTAAAGTTGGCAGCGTGGAGACTCCTCGCGGCATAGCTGCTCGGAGTGACAACTACAGGTCGAATGTCATCCCGAGCGAGTAATGCGAGCGAGGTATCTTCTCCAGAGCATCGTCATGGACTAAAGTTGGCAGCGTGGAGACTCCTCGCGGCATAGCTGCTCGGAGTGACATCTAAAGGTCGAACGTCATCCCGAGCGAGTAATGCGAGCGAGGGATCTCCTCCGGAGCATCGTCATGGACTTAAGCTGGCAGCGTGGAGACTCCTCGCAACATAGCTGCTTGAAGTGACAACTACAGAGTAATGTCATCCCGAGCGAGTAATGCGAGCGAGGGATCTCCTCCGGAGCATCGTCATGGGCTTAAGTTGGCAGCGTGGAGACTCCTCGCAACCCAGCTGCTCGGAGTGACAACTACAGGCTTAATGTCATCCCGAGCGAGTAATGCGAGCGAGGGATCTCCTCCGGAGCTTCGTTAGGTAATCAAGTCGGTAGCGTGGAGACTCCTCGCAACATAGCTGCTCGGAGTGACAACTACAGGCTTAATGTCATCCCGAGCGAGTAATGCGAACGAGGGATCTCCTCCGGAGCATCGTCATGGGCTTAAGTTGGCAGCGTGGAGACTCCTCGCAACCCAGCTGCTCGGAGTGACAGCTACAGGTCGAACGTCATCCCGAGCGAGTAATGCGAGCGAGGGATCTCCTTCGGAGCATCGTCATGGACTTAAGCTGGCAGCGTGGAGACTCCTCGCAACCCAGC
>Ga0114930_10001014_pt1 | contig 27928 bp, 20 predicted proteins | sample AnhtaG_FD_87300 | JGI IMG/M metagenome (GOLD analysis project Ga0114930, IMG submission 87300) | Deep subsurface microbial communities from Anholt, Denmark to uncover new lineages of life (NeLLi) - Anholt_01485 metaG | ecosystem: Environmental > Aquatic > Marine > Oceanic > Sediment | place... | reverse complement strand
GTCAGAGTTAAAGCAATCACAGTAAATCTTCCAAGAACCATCTTTCTGCTTTCTTAATATAGTCAAGTATTTGCCAATCATGCTAACTGTTTCTCCACCTGCCTTAGGTGTTAATGATGTTGTTCCAGTACCACGAGAAAATGCCAAATCACCATCTATCTGCACTTCTGCGTTATTGATAGTCACATTAACTTCGAAAGGCTCGAATTTTTTCTCATTGACTACCAGTATCTGCTCTTTTCCGAAGACGGCAGGGGCTCCTGGTGGCATCTGTATTCCATCATCTTCCCACAAGGAAATCCAAAGGTCGAAATCGCCAGTGTTAATAGCCGAAGCATATTGATTCCAAATCTCATTGATGGCTTCAACATCAGCACTAATATCCACTACAGGCTCTTCAGCCACCTCTTCACCCTGCTGACAACCAAAAGTAAAACAAAGCACTAACACCAAAGGCAAAATCATAAATAGTTTTTTCATCCTTAATCTCCTTTTTTCTCATTGAGATAATCCCTAGATTTGTACTAATTAAATCTGACTTTACCCCCGAAGTCAACCCAAATGTTGGTGATTCCAGGTTAGGTTGTTAGAACCTCACGAAGAAGCAAATTCAATTGAGAAGGGATAGATTTATCCCACGCGTCTGTGGTGTGTCAGAATTTTCCACGAGGTGTGGACAAGTTGCGTTAAAAAAACACAGATTTGACGCTCGTTTGACATTTTGGGCTGAAAATAACCCAAAATAACTAAATTTGACTAAACTGTACTCAGAGGAAAACTATTGAAAAATCAGGAGTTTAGAGAGAGCCAGTGGAGGGAGTCGAACCCCCGACCTACTGATTACGAATCAGTTGCTCTGCCGACTGAGCTACACTGGCTCTAAACGATCAATCTTCCTCGTTCTCGGCAGAACTCAATTTTTCCTGGATCATCTCCAATTCTTTTTTCGCTTCTTCCAGTAACTCCGACATAAGATCCAACGTCTTGAGCTCCACCGTCTCGTTCATGGTTTTCCGCATCTTTTCGATACGTTCCAAAAGCACTTGTTCCTTGCGTCGTAAATTTTCTAAATATTCTTTATTATCCATCACTCTCTCAATAGTTTAAATTCCCATCATTTCCTTTTGCCAGCATTTTTTCACTGACTCTTTGCAATTGTGTCTGAAATGAATAAAATATTGACTCAATGCAAATTTAATGAAAGATTAATATAACGTGAATAGCAAAAAAGTTCAACTCTACAAATCATGATTATCAAAAAACTTGAACTCCAAGGTTTCAAATCCTTCCCTGAAAAAACCAAAATCATGTTCCATCCCGGAATAACCGTCATCGTAGGCCCTAATGGAACAGGCAAAAGCAACATCGTGGACGCAATGATGTGGGTTTTGGGTGGCAAACGACTGAAATCTTTCCGCGGGGAAAGAGGGACGGAGATGATCTTCAACGGCAGCCAGAAGAATGCACCGATGAGCATGGCGGATGTGACTCTTTCACTCGAAGATGAGGCCTACCAACTGAAGATCAATCACCGTTATTTCCGTTCGGGTGAAAGCGAATACCGGATGAACGGCAAGTTCGTCAGGCTTAAAGACATCCAGGAGAGCCTGTGGAAAAAATCCATCGGGGAGAAGGAATATTTTGTGATCGAACAGGGCGCCATCGGGGGTTTTCTCTCCTCCAAACCTCTGGAAAAAAGACAACTCCTCGAGGAAGCAGCCGGGACAGCCTATTACAAAGACAAAAAAAGGCAGGCTCATAATAAGCTGGAAAACAGCGAACAAAACTTAACCCGGTTGGAGGATATTATCGCCGAAGTTTTGAAGGCGAAAAACTCCCTCAAGAGACAGGCCAATGCCGCCATCCGCTACAGAAAACTCCGGGAAAATATCCGTCAGCTCACCACGTTCAACTTCCGGAAAAAAATCCATAAGTTGGAAAAACAACAGGAAGAAACCTTATCTGGGTACAACAAAAACTTGAACAGAGAAAACCAGATGTCTCTGAGGTTAAAGGAAGAGGAAGCGAATCTGGCTGCCAAGAGAAAGGATGTCTGGGATCTGGAAAAATCCATCAAAAGGTCTCAAGAAAACCTGTACGGGATCAGGACTCGAATCGCCAAAGCCGAATCCGAGAAAGACAAGGAATCCAGAAGGAACGATTTTTTTGCAGACAAGAAAAAAGGAGCAGAGTCCGGCCGGGAAGAGTTGACCCAAGAGTTAAAATCCATCGATCAAGCACAGGTAGAGGCCAAAAAACAAGTTGAAAAATTGCAAGAAAACCTCGATCAGATACAAAAAGACTTCAAAAATGCCGAGAACAAAAATCAGTCCGTCCACACAGACCTGGATGCCGGTCAGAAAAAGATCGAAATCCTGAGGAACGAGCATCTCCAGCACCTCTCTGAATACACCGAAATCAAAAATGAACGGGCAAAGACCGAAAAAGAATATGAGTTGGAAAGCCGGCAACAGGAAAAGCTGCAATCCCAACTCAAACAGGAAACAGATCTTCATAACCTGAAAAAGGAAGAATTCGAGCAGAAAAAAAATGAGTTTGCCAAAACCCAGACGCTTTTCAATTTGCAGTCAGAAGAATTGGACAAGATTCGTTCGGAATCAGAGGAATGCCAAGCTTCTATCCTGCAAATTCAAGACAACATCTCAGACCTATCATCGAAAAAAGAGAAAATCCTTCACCAGCTTCATGCTCTAGAAAAGATGGAGGAAACAGAACGGGCATCGGCAACACCTTCTGATATTGAAGGGACACTGGGGATTCTGGCCGACCTGATAGATGCCGAGGAATCCCAGGCCCCGTTGATCGATCTTTTTTGGAAGGAAGAAACAAAGGCATCGCTTTTAGATGCAGAGCAATTTCTGCATACACTCTCCGAAAAAGGACTCAAAGGGAGTTTTTTGCTCCTCCATCCGCGGGAGAAAAAGGTCGGCATCCCAAAAATCCAGAGCGACCCTCGTATCATCGGCTTTCTCAAATCCCATATTCGCCCCTCCCCAAAAATCAAAGATAAAATCTCTCATCTGGAAGATGCGATCGTCACCAAAGACATCCAAAGCGCTGTGGAACTCTGGCTCGACCATCCTGCCCTCAACTATGTGACAACTTCAGGCGATGTGTTGTTCTCCTCCGGTCTTTTGAAAGCCGGGGACAGGAAGGAAGGCCTGGTTACACTGAGACGTGAGAAAGCAAAACTGCAGAAGGCGGTCGACAGGGTGGAAAAAGAGATTCATCCTCTAACTATCCAGCTAGAAGAAAAAAGCATTTTAAAAGCGAAACTGGATGAGAAGATCCAGACTCGATCTTCCCAAGTTGCGGAACTGACAAAAAAAATCGAGGATGCGGAAAAAGTAAGTCTGGTCGAGCAGGCGGAAGTGGAAAAAATGGAAACGAGTATTTCCATCATCGAAAAGGAACTTTCCATTCTCGCTAAAGACAAAGCGCAGATACAGAAGAACCTTACATCCCTCGAGGCAAACACGCAACTCATACAAGACAAAGAAGAAGGGCGGAAAAAAACGATCCAAACGCAAGAGACCACATTGATCTCTTTGCAGGAGGCATGGGAAAAAGGAAGAAAGCGGTTTTTCGAACTCAAATCCAACGCCGATCTTCTGACCGAAAAAATCAATAATCTTAACTCACAAATTCAGGCTTTGGAGCACAGGAAAAAAACCATACAGGCGAAAACAGAATCCATCGGTACGGAGATCCAAAAATCAGAAGAGGAAAAACAACGGATCAAACAGAATATCCGTCATTTTTCGGAGGAAATTAAGAAACTAAACAAAGAACTCAAAGACAAGGAAGACCGGTTGATCCGAGAAGAGACTCTTTTCAAACAAATGCAAAACGATCAGAAAGAACTCGAGGAGAGAGTGGAAAATACGAGAGAGGAATCGGAATCCCGGAAGGAAGAACGGGTCAAATGGGAAATCAAAAAAGCCGAGAGGGAGCGGGACCTGGTGAATATGGAAGAATCCTGCTGGCAAGAGATTAAAAAAACTCTTCGCGAAGTTAAAAAAGACATGGCTATCGAAGATATTCCGGACGAAGATATCGAAGGATCTTTGATAAAAGCCCAAGAACATCTCCAGAGTTTCAAGGCTGTCAATCTTATGGCCGAGGAAGAATACGAAATCCACAAAAAGCGCCATGATTTCTTGATCAAGGAAAAGGAGGACTTGCAGGAGTCTATCGCTTCGACCAGAGAAGCTATCAAAAAAATCGATCAGGAGAGCAAAGCACAGTTCCTCAAAGCCATAACGGAAGTGAATAAAAATTTCAAAGAGATTTTCGGGCTCCTTTTCGAAGGAGGACATGCAGAGGTCAAATTGACAGATCCCCACCAAGTTTTGGAAAGCGGGGTGGAAATCGTGGCCCAACCGCCAGGGAAGCGGGTCCAGAGCCTGGCCCTGCTTTCGGGTGGTGAAAGGGCTTTGACCAGCCTGGCCTTTTTCTTCGCCCTGTTTCAATACAAGCCCACTCCCTTTTGCATGCTGGATGAGGTGGATGCAGCCCTGGATGAAGTCAACCTAGGACGCTTTCTCAACCTGATGAAAAAGGTGAAGGAGCGGACCCAATTTATCCTGATCACCCACAATTTCAAGACTATGGAAGTGGCAGATTATATTTACGGCACGACCATGGCCGAACCCAACATCACCAGCATTTACTCGATGAAAATCGAAGATAAGGATGTTTCTTAAAATATGAAAGTACAGTTGATCGTCCCTCCCGGCGGCTACTTTGCCGAACGCTGGTCTAAAGGCTCGACCATGCCGCCTCTCGGGCTCTTGTTCATCGGTGCCGTTCTCGAAAAAGAAGGCATCGATGTGCGTATCGTCCCGGCCGACATGAAAAACATGAGCTGGGGGGATATCAAACAGGATATTTTAGATTATGAGCCCGATATTATCGGCGTCACATCGACCACAGAAAACAGATTCCAGAGTTTTAAGCTGGTCAAACTGGCTAAAAAAACCTATCCCCAAGCCATGGCCATTATGGGCGGGCCGCACGCATCCATGGCTGCCGAAGATTGTCTTACCCATATCCCTGAGCTTGACCTTGTCGTCCGGGGAGAGGGTGAGAAAACCATGATCGAACTCTGCTGTTGGCATCAGGAAGGAAAGAACCTCCAGGCATTGGACTCCGTTCTCGGCATATCTTACCGGATAGACGGCGAGGTGAAGAGCAACCCTGCACGCCCTTTGATAAAGGATCTGGACAGCCTCCCCTACCCGGCCTTTCATCTCGTCCCCTTCGAGGATTACAATTTCAAATTTCCTGTTCCAGGACAAGGGGAGCTCCCTGCTGTGAACATCATGAGCAGCCGGGGCTGTCCGTTCAAATGCAATTTCTGCGCCACCCCGATCAACTGGGGCCGCAATGTCCGGATGAGAAGCCCGGAGGAAGTGGTCGACGAGATCGAAGGGCTGATCGAACGATATGGTGTCAAGGTCATATTCTTTTTCGATGACACCTTCAACGTCAACACCAAAAGGGTGGAGCGGATTTGCGCCTTGATCATCGAACGGAAACTGGATATTTTCTGGAAATGTGATATCCGGATCGACCTGATCAATAAGCCTCTGTTGACCAAGATGAAACAAGCCGGCCTTTTTCATCTGTCGTTTGGCCTGGAGGCAGGATCGGAAAGGGTACGGAACAAGATCATCGACAAAAAGGTCGATGTGGAAGACTTCCACAACCTGGTGCAATGGTGCCAGGAACTGGAAGTCATTCCGAATGTGTTTTTCATCTACAGCCACCCCTCAGAAACTTGGGAAGAAGCCCAAGAGACCATTAAGATCATCGAACAGTACGGGGATGGGATCGAGGCGAGCATTGCCATCCTGCACATCTATCCCGGCACGCCTCTTGAGGAGATGGCCAGGGAAAACGGTGTGCTGCCTCAAGATTTCACCTGGGTGAAAAGATACCGAAGCAAGATCATCACCCTCCCCACCGCCCAAGGGGACGTTCCCCTCTACATAGACAAGCTCACCTGGTCCCAGGTCAGTGAGCTCATTTTCCGTTGGTCTTTAAGTGGGGGGCAATCATCGATATTGCGGAAGATTCCCCGGGTCATTTCCAACATCCGCTCTTTCGGAGACATTGCCCGGTACACGGTCATGGCCTGGGTTTATGCGAAACTCAAGATAAAAAAAATTTTCGGGACAAAATGGAATCTTGTGATACGATAAACCAAGATCTTAGGGAAGGAGCGAAACCTTGATATACCTGGCGACCATCCTCGTGTATCTTGTCATTCTTTTCGTTTTTGGACTGCGCATCAGCAAGAGGCTGAAAAGCAAAGAAGATTTTCTTGTCGCAGGACGCACCCTCACAGCTCCGATACTAGTGGGGACCCTTCTTGCAAGTTGGATCGGTTCAGGAGATATTTTCAGCGTCGCCGACCTCAGCTACAACCACGGATACGCTTCGCTCATCGGAAGCGCCGGGGGATGGTTGGGTATCATCATCGTCTTTTTCATCGCGGCGCGCGTGCGTAGGTTCGGCCAGTTTACGGTGCCGGATATCCTGGAGGCACGCTACAACAAATGGGCAAGGATCCTTGCTACCATCACCACCATCGTCGCCTACGTGACCATTGTCAGTTACCAGTTCCGTGGCGGCGGCTGGGTTTTGAACATCATCACCGAGGGAAAGGTCACAGAAAAACAGGGAATGATCATCGTGGCTGTGTTTGTCATCTCGTACACGCTCCTTGCCGGCATGCTTTCTGTTGCCTATCTGGACATCTTCAACGGAATCATCATGATCGGAGGGACCTTCCTCGCCCTCCCTTTCCTTATCCAGCATGTGGGTGGGCTGGAGTACATCGTTTCGAACGTGACGCCGAGGCAGAATTCCTTCCTTGGGAACATGACCTGGATCCAAGCCATGGGATACTTTGTCCCGACCTTTCTCCTGGCTCTCGGCAACGGCAACATGTACCAGCGCTTTTTCTCGGCAAAAAACGAACGTGAAGCCAAAAAATCCGTAATCGGTTGGGTCATCGGAGTCATCCTTCTAGGGCTTGTTTTGCAGAGTCTGGCCGTTGTGGGCAGCAGCTATTTTAAAGGATTATCAGGCTCGGATTCGGGAAAGATCCTTCTTTTTGTGGCCCACAAGGGCGTTCCTGTCGTGGTGGGTTGTGCTCTGATGGCAGCCATCACGGCTGTCATCATATCGACAGCGAACGGTTTTCTGCTCGTCCCGGCAACGAACGTGATCAGGGATGTCTACCAGAGGTTCATCGATCCCGACCTTTCGGATAAAAAGATGATCCTTTACTCCCGGATGACCGTCATCGTGCTGGGTGCCATCGCTTATTCGCTGATCACGTTTTTTCCGAGGATTCTGGATGCTGCCTATGCGGCTTACACGGTTTACGGAGCGGGCATCACGCCGGCCCTGATGGCTGTCTTTTTCTGGAAAAGAGCGACAGCCGCCGGCGGAGTCCTGTCCATTATCGGAGGTCTGGGGACCACCGTCATCTGGGAGATCGTCAACAAGGCTCAAGGCCATCTCCCGTTTGGTATTCCTGCTGTTTACCCGGCACTCGCCCTCTCCCTGTTTCTCTTGATATTTGTCAGTTTGATAACGGCAAAACCATCACCGGAAAAATGGAAACCATTCTTCCTGAATGATTCATAAAAATTGCCGATGACATCACTAACATTTTTCATGAAAAACATTATTTCAGATTTCCTTTTAGCTGCAGGGAGGGGAAGGTTGGCCATCGGCAATTTTTACCCTTCGGGCGAGCCAATCTCACCACATCGACTTCGTTGTAGCCCAATCGCAGTAGATCACTACAGCTCATGGGCCACTACCTTGTCGCTGCAGCAATCTTGGCCCGTGAATCATCCAGGTCACTTTCGGAGAAAATAACATGAAAACAGGAATTGTCAAAGACAGACGATACATGGATCATCATATGGAGCATTTCCACGTGGAGACACCCCAGAGGCTTGAGGTGATCTACCGGATGATCGATGAAAAAATCTCCTTTTCTTTGGACAAAATAGAACCGCGACTGGCCACAGAAGAAGAACTCACTCTCATTCATACGCCTTCCCATGTCAACATGGTCAAATCGACGGCCGGAAAAGAACACGTTCAGCTCGACCCCGACACATCCACCTCCGCCAAGTCTTGGGAAGTGGCTTGCCTTGCAGCAGGAGGTGTCTTAAATGCCGTCGATTCCATAATGGAGGGTGAAATTCAGAATGGGTTTGCCCTGGTCAGGCCTCCGGGCCACCATGCCGAGGCATCTAGAACCATGGGATTTTGCCTTTTCAACAATATCGCCATTGGGGCTGCTCATCTCATTCAAAAACATGGGATCAAACGGATATTGGTGGTGGATTGGGACCTTCATCACGGGAACGGAACCCAGAACTCCTTTTATGACAGCGCAGAGGTCCTTTACTTCTCCACCCATCAATTTCCCCATTATCCGGGCTCAGGCCACTGGAATGAGGTGGGCGAAGGGAAGGGAGAGGGATTCACGGTCAATGTTCCTCTCCGAGCTGGAAAGACAGATGGGGATTATCTTCACATCTTTCAGCAAATCCTCCGCCCGATAACGTCTGAATACAAGCCTGAATTTATCCTGGTATCTGCCGGTTTCGATGTCTACAAAGGGGATCCCCTGGGTGGAATGCAGATCACAAAGCAAGGATTTGCAGCCCTGGCTTCAGAACTCCTGGACCTGGCGGCCGCGTTTTCCCAAAAACGGCTCCTTTGTGTCCTCGAGGGTGGATACGACCTTCAAGGGCTCCATGACGGGGTGGAGCAAGTTCTGTATCAACTGGCAGGAGAGGCTTCTAAGCCCGCCATCGAACCCACGATATCTTCGATAATAGATCAGGAGTTAGCTCCTGTTTTAGAAGCCCAGAAAAAATATTGGACTTCTGTCGGCCCCTGAGTAGCAGCTGATCCCAGCTGTTGCTGCCCCCTGGTTGTTGCAACCGTCATATATTAAGGACAACAAAACATCCAAATTCTACCCCATCTCTTGGGGAAAAAGTTGGCATAACAATTGCAATATACTCTTATGGAAATTAGACGAAGGAGAAAGAAAATGAAAAAATTAACATGTCTGACAATCATTCTCCTGTTTTCTCTTTCCGCAGCCAATGCCGATGAACCGGTCAGGTACACAAACGACACGTTTGCACGTCTCAGCTATATAAACGGGAACGTCTATATCCAGAGGGCCGCCGAGCTCGATTATGAAGAAGGCATGGCGAACATGCCTGTTACCGAAGGCGACAGGATTGGGACAACAGAGGGAAGAGCGGAAATCTACATGGGCAGAGGAAAATATCTTCGATTGGACCAACACACGAAAATGGATTTTCTCAGCCTTCCGAACCCAGTGAATGACCTGACGCGCATTCAAATCTGGAGAGGCAACATTTTTTTCTCGATTATGTCCCTGAAGAAAGAAAAATCGATCGAGATCCACACCGATGATGCCTCTCTTTACGTGTTGGAAGCCGGGCTCTACCGGATCGACGTTAGAGGCGAAGAGACGGAAATATTTGTGTTCAGAGGTCTTTTAGAGGCGGCGGGAGAAACCGGCTCTGTTCTGATTAGAGATGCACAAAGGATGGAAGCCGTCGACGGGCACTTTCTCGGACGTCCTTCGGATTTTGCTGCTATGGCAGAGGACAGCTTCGACAGATGGAGCGAAGGGCGGGATCGCGAGGTTCGAAAACGCATGGCCCGGAGGTATCTGCCTTCTGAATTGGAGGATTTTGAGTACGAACTGGCATACTACGGAGAGTGGACTTATGTCTTTCCGTACGGACATGTCTGGGTTCCCGGTGGGGTCACGACTGATTGGCGCCCATACTGGCACGGACGATGGATGTGGCTCCCAGTCTGCGGATGGACTTGGCTTCCGTATGAGCCCTGGGGTTGGGCGACCGTCCACTATGGCCGTTGGAACTGGAGTGCCGGATTCGGATGGCATTGGATACCGACCACGGTGTGGGGACCTGGATGGGTACACTGGTACAGCGGATACGACTATGTCGGTTGGGCACCGGCCAGCTATTGGGGACGCCCTGGAGTCGTGAAGAGTTCTCGAGCCCTGACTGTTATACATAAGGATCAACTCAAAGCCAAGAACATCTCCAAGGTCGCTCTCAGCCAGAATTCCATCAAAAATATCGGACAGATGAGCCTGGTTAAAACTCAACCGACTGTCAAACAGACGAGCAGCAGCAAGATTCGCCTCAAATCACTCAGAAGCGACTTCTCAGTAACACGAAAAAGCACCTATACTCCATCAACAAAGATTACCAAATCTGAAAACTTCAAAAGAGTTAAAATAACAAGTCCAGAAATAAAAAAGGCCAGCACTACCCTTGGCAAGATAACCAGTGTTCTCTCGAGCAAATCCTCAAAAAGTTCGTCACGTACGCGTGTGGGTTCCAAAAAAGTGAAAAAAAAGAAGTGATAGAGACTGAGGGGTTACTCCTCTTCCTCTTTCTCTAGTCTTAATCTCTCATAATAATCATATGTCAACATATGATCGTCATAGGAACAGTATCTGTCCGGAACTTTTCCCGGAAAAAAGTACTCGTTGATCGGGAATAAACAGATCGGCGTGGCGAGCAACCCGGTCTTTCGATCGATCGTTCTTTGAACGAGGTTAGGAGGCACTTCGAATTCCTCCCACTGGTATTCAACCCCCGCTTCCTCGGCCATTATTTTTTTATCCTCTATGACGCGCTCGAAAAAGTTTATGAAAACAGGAAGAGCCGCCACAGCGCCGGACTGCCGCTCTCCGATAGTGATCCTTTCTTCCTTGTGGCCGATCCAAACACCCATAACAAGGGATGGGGAAAATCCCATAAACCAGGCGTCTGCCCAATCGTCCGTTGTCCCTGTCTTCCCACACAGATTATTTTCCAGATAACCTGCGGTCCCTGCGGTCCCCCTTTGGACCACTCCACGGAGCAGGTTGGTTATCATGAAGGCCATCTGAGGAGATATGACTTCCTGTGACTCGACCGCGGCTTCCTCTTGAATATTCCCATCCTTGTCCTCGATCCTCGAGATGAAATAGGGTTTTACCCTGATACCTTTGTTGGGAAAGGTGGTAAAAGCCGAAACGAGCTCGATCATTTTCACTTCAGGAGCCCCGAGTGAGAGAGACATATATGGATAAATCTGAGAGGTGATCCCGAATTTCTGGCAATACTCCACTCCCACCTGGGGAGAAATGAATTCGAGAAGTTTGGCCGTGACGATATTTCTAGATTCCTCAAGGCCCTGGCGAACAGTGACCGATCCCTTGTACTTCCCGTCGTAGTTCGGTGGAGACCAGATATTGCCCGACCATTTGTCGACAAAATCTGTGGGTTCATCCACGACCCTGTCGGCCGGGGTAAACCCATTTTCCAAGGCAGCGGTGTATAAAAAAGGTTTGATGACCGAGCCCGCCTGTCTCATAGCCTGCGTGGCATTGTTCCATTTGCTGCGGCGGAAGGAATAGCCTCCCACCATGACTTTGATCTGTCCTGTTTGGGGCTCAATGGCCAGAACAGCTCCTTCGAGTTTCGGCTCTTGATCGAGAGAGGCAGTAAATGACATATTTTCCTCATCGATCTTGTCTATTTTCACATGGATGACATCCCCTCTTTTAATCAGCTTTCTCAGATCGGTCGTCATTGTCCATCGGATATTTTTATTGGTCAGTTTTCCCGTGTAGTTTTTTACTTTAACCTGTGCTTCGGTTCTCTTCGCCTCCAAAACCACGGACTCGATGATGTCGCCCTCTTCCAAGGAGGTTTTCAACCAGCTTGGCAAAAATTCTTCACTTGTTTCTCTATTGCCGGTTTTTATGAAGAAGCGCTCCTCGATCTCATCCAGATTCTCGACACCCTCATCGAGCAAATTTCGCTTATCATTCCGCCAGCCCTGCCTTTTATCAAGAATATGGAGTTGTTTTTTCAAGGCCTCCTCGGCGTATCTCTGATACACAGGATTGAGGGTCGAGTAGACTTTGAGGCCTTCTGTGTAAAGAGCATCCGCCCCGTAGTTTTTCTCCAGGTGTTTTCGTATCTCTTCTTTGAAGTACCCAGCGAAGTCAGAATTCTTTCGGTTGAGGGGAAGGACATTCAGTGGTTCTGCTTTTGCTGCGGCATGCTCAGCCTGCGAGATGTCCCCCTCATCCAGCATTCGATTAAGCACATGATTCCGCCGGCGGAGGGTCCCGTCATGATTTTCGTAGGGGGAATAGACACTGGGGCCTCGGAATATGCCGGCAATCATGGCAGCCTCGCTTAAGGTCAAATCGGACACACTTTTATCGAAAAACATCTGGGAAGCCGTTTCGACTCCATAGGCTCCGTGACCCATGTAAAACTGGTTGCAGTACAAGGTAAATATCTCTTCCTTGGTGTACTTCCTCTCCAGTTGCATTGCGAGGATAGCTTCCTTTAATTTGCGTCGCAATGTCTGCTGACGATGGAGCATAAGCCGGGTGATCAATTGCTGACTGATGGTGCTTCCCCCATGCAGTTTCCGGGGTGTGAAAATCAGCCTGATATCTTCTTTTACGGCTCGAAGTATACCCCGAAAATCAATGCCGTGGTGAGAGTAGAAACGGGGATCTTCGGTGGCGAGGATGGCTTTTTTAAGGACATCCGAGATCTGCTCGAAAGGCACCTCGATCCTTTTCTCCAAAGCGTACTCTCCTATCACTCCCAGTTGATCAGAATAAATATACGTGACCTTGCTGGGTTCCCACTCTTCCAGCTGGGCGATATCGGGAAGGTTTTGGAGAATGGCTTTGTAAAAACCGAGGACAGCGCCTAGCCCTAAGAAGCCCAAGATCAGGCATGTTATCAGAGTCCATTTAAAAAATTGGTGAAATTTGAGTTTTTTGAATTTAGGAATCTTGAATCGGGGCTTTTTAAACTTGATTTTTTTGATCTTGACGATCAACTTGCTTTGAATCGGCATCAATAAAAATATAACAAAAAGGGGGACTTCCCACAAGTGGACAATCAGTCAGGCAAGCTGATACGTCAGCCCCGAAGCATAATTGTTCCAGTGATCTCAAAAAGCCTTGTATTGGCTTTTGGGAATGGTTTTGCTCCCGTGAAGATTTTTAACGCCATACCCTCACTGCTCTTCTCGGCGGCTCCGGAACTGCGCTCGTTAACTTCCAATCTCTACCACCCTAGCCTCTGTTCCCCTGATAGTCCAGATCTCTAACCCTTTAGTAAAGTCGTGCTCAATACATCCTCGCCGACAATATGGGAACGTCCCCATATTGCTACCCTCGAAGAACGGATTGTGATGGCTAAATCTTCAATAGTCGCTTCAACCTTCCCCAAAAGCCCTATTTATCACGGGAATAAGGATGCTTCCGGACTTCCTCATCAGCTTGCCAGAATGATCTAGAAGGATGAGTCCGAAGCGACGGATTGCAGAAAATCGAAGACGATCTTTTCGATGTCTTTGTAGATATTCTCCTCTAGGCGCGAAGCATCGATGTGGTTAATATTTTCCCCTTCGAAGCCCCTGAATATCTCTCTCACTTTGACCAGAAAGTCCTCTCGTTCAAAGTGTTTATTCATTTTTTCGCGACTTATTGCGATACGATTAAGGCCTTTTTGCGGGACGATGTCCAGGATGAATACCAAATCGGGTTTGACTGCAAAGGATTCGTTCTGGAGCCGGATCGTTTCGGGATCGATCCCTCTTGCACCTTGATAAGCGATAGTCGAAAAATAATACCTGTCCAGGACGATCACTTTCTTCTCTAGCAAGGCCGGCTTTAAATTTTTTTCGACGTTCTCCTTTCGATCCTTTAGAAACAGGTCAAGCTCTTCCTCGGGTGTAAGGGAATCGGCGATAACGGCTTTTGTTTTGATCGCCACCCCCCATCGGCTATCCGAGGGCTCGCGGAAATAAACCGCATCCGCTCCCTTTTTTTGGAGAGTTGCCAAAAGCCGTTTGGCTTGGGTTGTCTTTCCGGTCCCATCGATGCCATCAAGCACGATCAGAACACCTTTTTTCAGCTTCATACTCACCTGAATATTACCATAATTCGGGGACAGGTACCGAATTTTTATTTGGCTTCTATAAAAATTCGGTACCTGCCCCCGAATTATTGGGAAAAAAATAGAACCGTCCCCTTTTTTGATGCAACTTTTAACTATAAATCTAGTTATTAAATTGTTGGCCTGATTGAATTTTGGGCCGATGTGTGTTAATTTATATTTTAATTCCGAAGGAGGAATAAAAATGAAAAAGACCCTGTTCCTAGCTCTATTCAGCTTTTTTCTAGGGCTATTCCTGGCGGGGATAATTTTTGTGTATATCCCCGAGAAAAATACCCCGGGCAATGTTAGTTTTCTGAATGAAACGTCTGCTCCCTCGCTCTCATCGAATCTTTATGCGGCCCCACCGGTACAGGCAAAACCGGAATACGATTTTGCAACCATAGCCGAAAGAGTAGCCCCAGCTGTGGTGCACATTAAAGCCGAAAAAGTGGAAAGGGCCCAGTACAGGAGCAGGATGGACGATCCGTTTTTTGAAGATTTTTGGAGATTTTTCGGGGAACCCCGTAGACGGGAACAAGAACGGCGGTCCATATCCCGTGGGAGCGGCTTTTTTATCAGCACAAACGGCTACTTGGTAACAAACTATCACCTCGTAGTAAATGCCGAAAAAATAACACTCAAAACTCTGGATAACACGGAATACGATGCAGAAGTAGTCGGTACCGATCCCGAATCAGATCTTGCCCTCCTCAAGGTCGATAAAAAGAACCTTCCTTTCGTAGAGCTCGGAGATTCGGCAGGATGCCGCCCAGGAGAATGGGTCTTAGCCATCGGAAATCCACTCTCTTTTGAGCACACTGTAACCGCAGGGATCATAAGCGCCAAGGGACGACAACTCCTGGGTGGTCCAACATACCAGAACTTTATCCAGACCGATGCAGCCATCAATCCCGGAAACAGCGGCGGACCTCTGGTAAACATGCAAGGAGAGGTTATCGGGATCAACTCTATGATATCCACGACAACAGGTGGAAGCATCGGAATCGGATTTGCCATTCCTTCAGACTTAGCAAAAAAAGTGGTCCAGCAACTCAAAGAAAAGGGAAGGGTAATCCGAGGTTATCTGGGAGTTATAAACCCATATCCTCTGGATGACGCTTTTAGAAAAAGCCTTGATATCGATGTGAAACAGGGCGCCATGATCCAAGATGTGGCACCCGGCTATCCGGCAGAAAAGGCAGGAATGAAGCCTTACGATGTTATCGTAGAAGTTGATGGGAAACCCATAAAGGATCACAATGACCTGCTGATAAAGATCGCTGATATCCCTCCTGGGAAAACGGTCGAGATTAAAGTCGTCCGAAAAGGAGGAGTTGAAAAAATTCTCAAGGCAAAAATTGTGGAGAGGGAAACAGAGGAGGAACAACAACCCACAACATCTTCGAATAAAGATATCGGTTTCAAAGTCAGGGAATTGACTTCCCGCCTGGCAAGCCGATTGGGCTATCAGACAGAAGAAGGCCTGATCATTGCAGAAATCACACGTTACAGCGAGGCGGACAGAAAAGGCATCTCGAGGGGAGATATTATTCTCGAGGTCAACCAGATTAAAATGAAAACCGTGAAAGATCTCGAGAACATTCTCAAGAAAGCCAACCCTAGTGATGCGGTCATGCTGCTTTTACGGAGGGAAGGCAACGGAAGAAGCACTGATTTTATCGTGACGCTGAGCATACCTGAATGAAATTTACCAAAATCCACTCCCTCGGAAACGACTTTCTGATCGTCGAAGAGGGGAAGATTCATTGCATCGAAGATAAGCCGGCTCTGGCTCGACGGATCTGTGAGCGCCACACTGGAGTCGGGGCAGATGGGCTCTTGATTATTCGCATAAAGGATAAAAGCAAGGGATACGTCAATTTCCGCGTGTTCAATGCGGACGGAACCGAAGCGGAGATATCGGGAAACGGGTTGAGATGTGCGACTGCCTACCTCTGCCACTACAAAAAGATCGATTCCAAGAGATTGGAATTCCACACCACGGCCGGAAAACGAAAAAGCAAGCTCATCAAGCAAAACGAAAATCACTATTTTATCCAGATAGAAATGGGAATTCCGTTGTTGAGTTCCCAAGACATTCCTTTCTACGACGGTTCGGTTCATGAAAAAATCATCGATTATCCATTATCCATCATCAGGAAGGTCTATCCGATCACAGTCATGTCTCTTGGAAATCCACATTGTGCCATCTTTTTTGACCGGTTCCCGGCAAGGATTGAATGGCACCAGATCGGCAGAGAGATCGAACTTCATCCTTTTTTTCTCAAAAAAACCAACGTTGAGTTCATTAGAGTCATGAACCGGAAAGAAATCGAAGTCCTGTTTTGGGAACGCGGAGTTGGGGAGACTCTTTCCTCTGGAAGCGGAAGTTGTGCGGCTGCCGTGGCTTCCATTCTGAAAGACTTGACCGATCAAAAAGTCAGGGTACGGACCAGTATGGGCGTGCTGGATGTGGAGTGGAAAAAACAGAAAGTCTATCAGTCAGGCCCAGCCGAAATCGTTCTCGAAGGAAAATACATAGCTCTTTAGAAACCGAACTTTTTCTATTTATTCTTTTTTGCCTGGATTGTTTTGCTCTTTTGTGCTTTTGCTCTGGCAGGTTTGGTAAAGGCATGTTTAAAAACTTCCTTGATCTCCTCGACAAAAATGAACTCCATCTCATCTTTGACTTTCTTGGGGATATCGATCAAGTCCTTCTTGTTGGCGGTCGGTATAATCATCCTTTTCACTCCCTCCCTTTGAGCAGCCAGCACCTTCTCCTTGATCCCGCCGACCGGGAGAACGATACCTCTCAGCGTGATTTCCCCTGTCATGGCCACATCCCTCTTGACCTTTCTGTTGGTGCAAACAGAAATCAATGACGTGGCAATGGTCACACCGGCAGATGGCCCATCCTTGGGAATAGCTCCTTCAGGGATGTGAATGTGAAAATCATTCTGCGAGAATATCCGGATATCGATACCCAAGTCTTTGGTGTGCGCTCTGGCATAACTGAGAGCCGCCTGTGCGGATTCCTTCATCACATCCCCCAGAGATCCCGTAAGGGAGAGCTTTCCTTTTCCTTTCATCTTGATGGACTCGACAAAAAGAATTTCCCCTCCCGAAGCTGTCCAAGCAACACCGGTAGTCACTCCGATCCGGTCCTTTTTGAGCAACTGGTCCCTGAATATTTTTGGCGGGCCAAGGTAGCGTTCGATGTTCTGCAAAGTGATTCGGGAAATTTTCTTTTTTCCCTCGGCCACTTTCCTCGCCACTTTCCTGCACACAGAGGCGATCTCCCTCTCCAGATTCCTTACTCCGGCTTCTCTTGTGTAAAGCGAAATAATCTTTTGGATGGCACCTTTGGTGAAGGATATGTAATCGTTACTGAGTGCATTCTCTTGAACCTGCTTCGGCACCAAATGACGAAGCGCTATCTGAAGCTTTTCCTCCTCCGTGTACCCGGGAAGCCTGAGAATCTCCATCCTATCGCGAAAAGCCGGCTGTATCGGATCCAATAAATTTGCCGTCGTGACAAACATGACTTTGGAAAGGTCAAACGGAACGCCGAGATAATGATCCTGGAAGCTGTTATTCTGTTCCGGATCCAACACTTCAAGCAGAGCCGATGACGGATCGCCCCTGAAATCGGCCCCAATCTTGTCCACCTCGTCCATCATGTATACGGGATTATTCGAACCGCATCGGCGAATTCCTTGGATTATCCGGCCCGGCATGGCTCCCACATAGGTCCGCCTGTGCCCTCGGATCTCGGCCTCATCTCTAACTCCCCCCAAAGATATCCGGCTAAACTTCCTTCCCAAAGCCCTGGCAATGGACCGGCCAAGGGAGGTTTTTCCCACCCCTGGAGGACCGACAAAACAGAGTATCGGCCCCTTGATCTTCTTGGAGAGCTTCCGCACTCCCAAATATTCGAGGATACGCTCCTTGACTTTATTCAGACCATAGTGGTCCTCATCCAAAATCTTCCGTGCTTTGATCAAATCAAGATTGTCCACCGTGCTCTTGTTCCATGGCAGGTCGAACATCCAGTCCAGATAATTCCGGACCACCGCCGTCTCGGCAGACTCGGGGTGCATCTGGGAAAGTCGATCGATCTGCTTCTCCAGTTCTTCACGAACCTCTTTGGCCAACTTCAGCTTCTTCAGTTTTTCTTGATACCCCTTGATCTCCTCCTGGATCTCACTCCCCTCGCCCAGCTCCTTTTGGATGGCCTTCAGTTGCTGGCGCAGAAAATACTGCCTCTGGAGCTTGTCCATCTCTCCCTTTGCTTCACTGGTGATCTTAGTCTGGACATCCAGAAGCTCCAGCTCTTTGGTCAAAAGCTCATAAACTCTTTTCAGCCTTTCAAACGGCGTGGTGATCTCCAGAATCCTTTGAGCTTCCTTGACCTTCAACTCCAGATTCGCTGCCGTAAGGTCGGCCAGACGACCCGGCTCCTCCACATTGGCTGCGATGATCATGACCTCAGGAGGAATGTTTTTCCCCAGAATAGAAGCTTTATCCAAATCCGTCCGCACATTGCGTACTAGGGCTTCGACTTCGATGGATTTTTCCGCCTCGTCGGGGTCGTACACGACTTGCACGTTTGCCGTGAAATAGGGTTTATCTTCTTGAAGGCTCACGATTTTTGCCCGCACAAGTCCCTGAGCCAAAATCCTGATCCTGCCATCGGGGAGCTTCAGCATCCGCATGATTAAAGCAACCGTACCAATCTCGAAAACATCGTCATGCTTGGGATCTTCCACCTCAGCGCTCTTCTGTGTCACAAGCAGGATCATCCGATGCGATGAAAGAGCCTCGTCCACGGCATTTTTCGATATTTCTCTGCCGACAAACAGAGGCACGACCATATACGGAAACACCACGATATCCCTCAACATCAGAACCGGGAGTTCTTTAGGAACATGAAGTTTTTGATTTTTCTCTTCGACAAGATCTTCTAACTGTTCTTCAAAATTGCTGTCTTTTTTTGCCATAGGATCCTCCCATCTATTTGCCAGACTTCTGGACTTTTACCACGACTTCCTTTTCGGAAATATCCACGCAGGGCATCCAGCTCTCATCCAATCCTAAGATATCTTTTGTCTGGGAGAAGAATTCACCGAATATCTTGTTGATCTCGGCCTCGATCTTCACCACCCGTGAGACAGGTCTAATCTTTTTTACCACTTTTCTATTATATCACCTGAATTATTCATTGGCATTTTTCCCCCTTCGGGCCAGGCGGTAATGCGAATAATCGAAATAATGATATCCGAAAACACTATTGCTGTATGCGTGTTCGATTTATCTCTCTTTTAAAAGAACTTCGAGCTCCTTCTTGAACTCCAAGACATCCTTAAACTCTCGGTATACAGATGCAAACCGAACATAGGCAACTTTGTCCAAATCCTTAAGTCTTTCCATCACAAGCTGGCCTACCTTAGACGCTTCTATTTCCTTATCCGGGCGGTCCTGCAGATTGGCTTCGATCTCTTCGACGACCTCTTCCAATTTCGAAACCGGAACCGGCCTTTTCTCACAGGCTTTCAACAATCCGTGCAGGAGCTTCTGACTGTCGAACCGCTGCCGCTGTCCATCCTTTTTGACGACCATGTACGGGATCTCCTCGATCTTCTCGTAGGTGGTGAATCTTCTTGTGCACGAAAGGCATTCCCGCCGCCGCCGGATGCTAAAACCGTTTTTGCTCTCTCTTGAGTCAATAACCTTGCTTTCGGCAAAATTGCAAAAAGGGCATCTCATGACTTCGTTTTTTCTCCCAATTTTTTAATCTGTAACAGGGAAATGCCTTCTTTCCACAATATACCATATCCGACCACATATGTCACCGCGAGCTGAATAGCGTGGACCACAAGAGTCATCCCGACTGCCAAATTGGCTTCGATGCCATACAAGGAAGTCAACCCATATTTACTGAAATAATCGAATCCCCCGATCATTCCGGGTGTCGGGATCGAAGCCCCCAGCATTGTCAGGAAGACATAGGGAAAAACATAAAAAAATGGAACCCGGATATCGAAGGCAATTAGCCAAATCCAATAAAAAAATGTAATGCTGATCCAGACGATTAATGACCAGAAAATGTAAACAAAAACATCCCCCACAGAATGAAAGAATTTGAGGCCTTCGATGAATTCGTCGATAAGACCCATGATCAAATCACGCCATTTTTGGGACAAGGGTTTCAGGAACAACGCGATGAATTTACTGGTTTTCTCCTTGAAGAAATACAAGCATAGGGTGACAATAAGAATAATGATAGCGATGGCCGTTCCGATAATCCCCCAAAGGGCCAGGTTGGAATAGGCCTCTTTTTCAATTTCTATGTTGAATATCGAGGTGTACAGGGGCCGGGACACAAAAAACACACCGAGGAGAAAGCAAATGTTGAATAAATCGAACATCCTCTCGACCACCACGGTCCCGATCACAAAGCCCTTTTTCAAATCTTCCTTCTGAGCCAAATATAGGGGTTTGACCAACTCCCCTAATCGTCCCGGAAAAAGAAAGGTGACAGCAAATCCCACGGCATTGCTGGCAAACCTGTTGTAAAAGCTCACGCCTTTTTTCTCATGTTTCAGGAGGCACTTCCAACGTATGGCTCTTGTGACAAAATTGACCGGAACCAAAAAAAGCAAAACGAAAAAAAGCTTGAGGTCGATGTCATTCAGGTATCCGAGAACCTCGTTCCATTCGACACTACGGAAGAAAAAAAACAGGAACACGAAAGTGAGGGCAAACAGGACGATGGCTCGGATATGGTTTTTCTTCATTTTTGAGTCATATTATCACCAACAAAATAGGCTGTCAAACTTATCTATTTGCCTTGAAAAACACAATCAAATCTTTTATTATGTCGCTTGTGCTGGGAAGTCGTTCAATGGTAGGACACATGACTCTGGATCATGGAATCGGGGTTCGAATCCCTGCTTCCCAGCCAACTTTTCCATCAATCTTCTAAATCATTTAAAATAAATCACTTGACAATTCCTAAATCTTGTCTTATATTATATTTGTGACCAATTTGTGACCATTTCAGGGCAAAAAATACGAAATCAGACGAAAAAATATCAAAAGAAAATAACAAATGGCGACCATTTATAAAAGGAAAAAGGTTTGGTATATTGATTACAGAATTGATGGGAAGAGAGTAAGACGAAAGATCGGACCGTCTAAAAAAGTAGCCGAGATCGAGCTGAAAAACATTGAAGTTAAACTGTCCAGAGGTGAAGTAGAGACGATTGAGAAAAGGAAAAAACTGGACGAATTCATAGATGAATTCAACAGTCTTTTGAATTCCAAGAAATCCGAAACGAAGCGCCGCTACTCTCAAGTCCTATCTCATTTCCAGGAATTCCTTTCTGAATATCCTCGCAGCACTCTGATTTCCCAAATAAATTGTAGAACTATCGAATCCTACAAGCAATGCAGGCTAGAGCACGCAACACCTAAAACCGTCCATTTTGAAATCAGCGTTTTAAATTATTTCTTCAACGTCGCGATAAAATACAACTATCTCTTGAAGAACCCAGTCTCTGGAGTCGAAAAGCCTAAGTATAAAAAGAAATCCTCACGGTTTCTTTCTAAAGAAGAGATCAAACTCATTCTGGCAAATTGTGGAACGCGATTGTATCCGATACTCCTAACTTTTCTATACACCGGCATAAGAAAGGAGGAGCTCAGGAATCTTGAATGGAACGATATTGATTTTAAAAATCGAGTGATAAGAATCAATGTCAAGGATTTCTGGGAACCAAAAAACGGATTGTCTAGGACTATACCTATAAAGGCTGAGCTTTTTAACGTCCTTAGAAATCTCGAAAAGAGAAGTAACTGGGTTTTCTCTACTCAAAGCGGAAGCCAGGTAAGACATATACGCAGAGACCTGGTTAACATTTGTGATAGGCTTGACATAAAAAATGTTAATCTCCACACATTCAGACATACATTCGCAAGTCATCTTGTCATGTCTGGAGTTGACCTCCCAACCGTCCAGAAGCTCCTCGGTCATAAGGATATTAAAACCACTATGATCTACGCGCATCTTGCTCCAGAACACATTATCCAAGCAGTGAACAAGCTCAGCTTTTAGAGATTACTGACATGCGTGTGCTTATTTTTCACCTCTTTTTTTCCCACCCATTCCTTTATGTCTTCTTCCTTGAATCTTATAAACTTTCCCATCTTGATATACGGAATGGTTCCCATATGAGTCCACTTGTATATGGTAGAAAGCCTGACATTCAAAATCCTGCTTATTTCTTCAGGAGTCAGTAGTTTTTCCATTCTCTATCCATTTAAATAAGAGGGCTCTTAAGCTCTGTTATTATGACATCTTTTTACAAGGTGCAGTTGCAGAAAGTGTCTCGATCAGAGAATCCCATTCTTTTTCTCAATTTTTCGGTTTCTTTACACAAACCATATGAAGATTCAGGAAATATTTTCTTGATTTGTTCGATCAGGAAGGAATAAATTTCCACTCTCAAGTCATGCGGAATTCTGAGTCTTGCCTGTTCCTTGCTTGAGTCAGCATCCTCCAATTTATCTAAAGGGACAGTGAATTCTACGTTCAGTATCTTTTTTATATGTTTGCTTCTCCTCAATACCCTGTAACAACCTAACGTGAATCTGCTTGGTCTGAAGCGAAACTCTGCCATGCTCTCCAAAAATTCTAAGTAAGTATTCTTCCAGTTGTTAATGGGGATTATAGGATCTATTCTGACTCTGGAGGGATAGTCCCCCTCATTCTGGGCAAGAGATGCTGCCTTGATTCTCTCCTCTATCGTTGCCTGGGGATAACTTTCAAAAACATCGGCGACTTTCTGAGGATTAAGACTGTAGGAAAGAATCATAACATTCTTGTGATCCAGGCCGAGCAGATGTTTTACACATGAAGATTTTGTCAATCTCAGGAATTTATTCCCAAGGTTTTTATTTCTCACAAAAACGGGTAACAATGCCCTTGTTACTCCGTGATGTTCATCATAGAGCAGGCTATCGCATCTTTCCCCATCACTGTATACAGAGGGCTCATTTGAATTGATTATATCCTTCTCTAGCTCTTCGGCACACCAGTCCAGATTTTTGTATAATACCGGCTTCCCCGGGTCTCTGAGGACTCGATAGGTCCCCAGTAAATAACATCCCTTGCACTGGATCGCACAGCTCCCTGATGCAACGCCTATTACCTTGAAATGAGGGCAGAAGTTATCTCCCTTGCTCTCGAACTTTTCAATGAAATTACTTGATCTTTCAGCCCAGTATATTTTCAATCCATTAGGCAAAGTTTGGGGAATCCATTTTCCTGATTTTATCTGTCTTTCAATATAATCTCTATTCATTTTTCCTCCTTTAATAAGAGAGTAACTTATCATTCCTCCTTTTCATCTTCCTCCTCATCTTTATCGTCTTCGTCGCTTTCATCACATTCCCTATTTTCAGTTCTCTCACAGAATTCGACCAATTCTTCGCCGTAGAGCTTAATCATGGAGTCTCTCTCAATCTCTTTAAACTCTTCCATCATTTTTTCATATTCTTCCTGTTCCTTCTGATACTCTATCAGCCATTTTTCCCTATTCTTCTCCATTTCGGCACGCATCGCCACCATCTCCTCCCTCATTTTCCTGTCTTCTTCTTCCCATTTCGCGTCACGCTCTGAGGTTTTTTTATCAAACTTCTCCTCTTCTCGTCTTTTTTCTTCCATCTCTTTCGCATGTCGCCGTTTCTCATCCTCTTCCTTGATTCCACAATGACTGAAAGTGTGCGTATCGAAGTCAACAAAATATTCGCATTCCAGGCAGTCCAGGAATGGAACTTCCTCTCCTCCATTTAGGGGACACTCTTCCGGAGGAGCTCCTCTTCTGGGAATCCGATTCAGTTTAAATCCGTATCTCAAAGGCTTGTACTTCATTACAGAACCTCTCTTAAGAGCTTGAATTCCACCCTGTTCCGGAGACTCGGTTCAAGCGACTCGTTTACCAGATAGGATATCTTCTCCATGTCCTTTTTGTTTATACAGACAATCCATACAGCGGAAAAAAGGAAACCTCTGGGGCCTGGTACAGACAGGTTCCTCCGGATGTTTGTAAGGATATGCTGATTTTCAGGGGACAGCTCCACCTCTAGGGCCACAGTAACCCCATTGGGCTTGATCCAGGCCAGGTCCGCTCCGTTGTATTCAATGACCACGTTTTTCAGAGTACGACTGAGCCTTAGTTGAATAATCCGGTGGTAGAAGCTTCCTTTCCCTTTTAATGGAGTGTACTTTTTGTCGACAAACTTATATCCCTGTTCCGTGACCTCGTCAATTATCTCGGACGACCCAGGTTTCCCCCAGGAAACATGATGGGGTTTTATGAAGTTGTTCCTTGAAAGCGCTGAGGTCATCTTGGTAAGTTCCCAGTTGCTCAGGCCGCGTCTTTTCTGGCGTTTTTTTCTGTTATCATCCGGGAACTCGTTACAGTCGTTTATATATCTCTTCCATTGGTTTGAAAGGACGCGATACCCCGAATCTTTTTCCTCATGGGCATGCTCTGGTTCAATGTTGTCCTGATGTCTGGATTCATGGATTTCGATTCTAGAATCCATTCGAGATTTATTCCTGAATCTTCTGTGGAATTCCCTTATGAAAGGTTTGGACCACTCTACAACCTCACTGCTTTTATCGGCAAGATGAAGGTGAGGGATCCTGATCAGGACGGGCCCCTCGAGGGTCTCACTGTGATAGATGCAGTGTTCCCTGGGAAGGAAAGCCAATTCCTGCATACGTTCACGATCGAGATTAAGCGAGTACCCTAAAGGCTTCCTGTCCCTTTCGTCCTGGGTTTTGTAAACGAATTTCGTGGGTGCGTTCCCACGTATGTCCTGATGTACTGAGGAAGCGTTTTGCTCGCCCATGAAAAAATTCAAGTTTTTTTTGAGACCGGTCTTGATTGCGTCCAGCAGGATGGGCTTGAACATTTCTCCCTCTCTGAATGTAAGGAAACGGTGCAGCTCGTCCAATACGACAGTCATCTTGAAATCGGGATGGGTTCTGCAGTAAAACTTTATGTCCATGATCTCAAAGTTTTTGAAGAGAACCTGGGCGGTTTCGTCCATGCCGGACATGTCAATAACAACTATCTTCCCCTTGAAATCGTCCCATGTGAAGCCTCGTTTTGTCTCGTAAACCGGACCCAGAAAAATTACAATATCCGCTACCCTAGTGGAGAGGGTTTGCTGATACAGGAAGAGCTTTCCTTTCTGTTCGGACCTATTGATGTGATGCAGTACCTCCGACAGGGTCGGGTAGCCTCCTCCCGCCTGGATTTGAGGATTAGGACAGAGCCTTTTCACCGCATTGGCAAGCAGATTCACTGTATCGCCAACGAATGTCGATTCCATCCAGATCCTTTTTAATGCTCCGAGCCATTCGTCACCGTAATGCTCGATATTCTGGAACATATTCCTTTTGTAATCGGAATAACGTATCCTGACCAGCTTTTCAGGACCGAAAAAATTGCCAAGATAGCCCGCATACTCGCCTTCGTCGTCATAAACGACTGTTGTTCTCTCGGGATCGTGTTTGGGAACCTGGGAAAGTATATTGACAATCCCGAACGATTTCCCCGTTCTAGTTTCCCCTGCGGAAATGACATTCCTTTCGGTAAACACCTCTAGGCTGTCATAAAGAGGACCGAGATTCCTTCCATTATAAACGCCATAACCAACCAGTATTCCCTCGGTCTTCCTGTCCATGGGGAAGCAAAAAAGTGGGAGATCGGTGATGTCATACCCTCCAATCTTCAACATTGACAACAGTTCGAACTCGATCCTCTCTGCAAGTTTTGGGAACCTTTTGAACGCTTCGAGCTTCAGTTTTATTTCAGGACGATGCTTTCCAAGTAATTCACTGTAGTAAAGTATCCGCTGCTCTCGTAAGTACATCTCGCTATTTTTTGAAAAGACCGTGCCACCAGCTGTCTGTCAATAGCAAACCGATGGACAAAAAAATACAGACCAGCACGAGCAAAAGAGACTTTCCGAAAATAAAAGTTCCAACAATCGCACCAAAAATGGTTCCAATGGTCACGGCTCCGGTTATCCTGAAGTTTTTAAAGAAAAATCTCAAAAATTGCAAAAGCATCTTGTCCTCCTTCAGAGATTAACCCGTAATCAGGCGCCTCCAATGGAATCTATGATTACGGCAGTATCCTTTTTCACCCGGACCCTGAAAGTAATGTCTTGGAATGACAAATCCACCGCAAATGTCGCAAAAACTCTTAAGCCTCAAAACACACCTGATACAAAATATTTCGCCAGACGCGCAACAAATTGCCCCGGGTTCCTGATCCAGGCATCCACAGTCCAACCGAGGTTGATGCTGAATATTTATTGTTTCTATGCAACCATCCTCTCTTCGAGGGCTCAGACGCTCCTTATGCCAGAGTATTCCGCTATCCGCCGCCCTGTTAGCCAAATGCCTGATGAATTTCTCTCGCTCATAGAATTTCTTTTCTTCTGTCCGTTTATTACCATCAAAATAATCAAATTTATCTTCTTTCATTTCCGTCCCCCTTTTTAAAACTCGATTTCCACTCTCTCTCCATTGAAAAGCATTCAAGCTGGGCTCCGGCTTTTTCGAAGAATTTCATCCAGAATTTTTTGAGAGATTTGAAATATTTCATCGTTTTCCCATTTGGGCTCACGCCCAGAGCCCACACACTAACGCCATCCAACCTTGGAATCACACCTGCGTCTTCGACTCTCATAAATATTGACTCGTTAATCAAATCGGGCTTTTCAAGATCGAATCCAACTGTATTCCTCATATCACTGAAAATAATGAGAGTTTTCTTTCCTTGTTTTCCATCAAAAAGACACGATACCAGACTAAAGCAAGAAATCAGATCGGTCTCATTTGCTACGGGCATGATCTCCATCTTTTTCCAGTTTTCGATCATCGCAATTTTAGCTTTAGCAAGTTTTTCCCCAAATGCACCCTTGTCCGAAGGCAAACACCCATTCATGATAAAATATGGTTTTCCAAAACTGTTCTCCGTTATTCCAATGACGTTAAACTCTGTACCTGGCTTCAGTTTTTTTATTACTTTTCCGACTGCATCATAATTTTTCTGAAAATCACTCATTCCAGCATAATCTTCAGCCAAACCTGATTTTGATAAGTCCTTTAGAACATAAACCTGATCTAGTTCCTCTCCCCTCACCACGGAAACCAGGAGTAATATTAGCAACGCGGCCAAAATTAAAATGAAAAATGGGGACAATACGAAGCTCTTCCTTCTGGGAATTTCGTCGTTGAGGCCGATGTAAAACTCGCTTATTCCGGACTTTACCAGGACTTTGAATTCTTCAAGTTTGACCTTTGCTCGATACATATTCTTTTCCGTTCTTTTTATTTTCCTATCAAGGATAAGAACATTTCCCGATGTGATTGCTTTAGGGAAAGCTTCGTGCAAAATCACGCCCATTATGAGTGACAGCGCCAGAGCGATCGCTCCCATCACAACCGGCAAATACGTTGTTTTTTGATAAAATTTTTCTGCTGTTTCGACTCGATCCTCTAAATCAGTACCAGAAACCTGGGAGTTCAAGAGAACTCCCCGTGTATGAGACAAGAGAACTCCTGCCACAATAAGGAGAACAAGGGAGATGAGTACTAGGTATAAAACATATTTTTGATTGTACGTCGTCAAGTGGTTTCGGACTTATGTGCTGACATTTTAAGCTACAGTTATCGTAATTCATACTATACCTAATTGATTCCATTTGACAAGGACTCAAGCATAATCATTTTATTAATT
>Ga0114930_10001013_pt1 | contig 27958 bp, 30 predicted proteins | sample AnhtaG_FD_87300 | JGI IMG/M metagenome (GOLD analysis project Ga0114930, IMG submission 87300) | Deep subsurface microbial communities from Anholt, Denmark to uncover new lineages of life (NeLLi) - Anholt_01485 metaG | ecosystem: Environmental > Aquatic > Marine > Oceanic > Sediment | place... | reverse complement strand
GCGGTTGTTGCCGCAGCTGAACCTTGCGAAGGTTCGATCGAAGCGTGCATATCGCTACGCTCAATAGCACAAAAAAAACCCCATTGCGGTTGTTGCCGCAGCTGAACCTTGCGAAGGTTCAATCCAAGCGTACATATCGCTACGCTCAATAGCACAATAAAAAAACCCCTTGCGGGGGTCGCCCAGCCAGGTCAAAGGCGCTAGCTTGAGGGGCTAGTCTTGTAGGAGTTCGCGTGTTCGAATCACGTCCCCCGCACTTATTTTCATTCTTGCAATTTATTTTCATTTGCATAACACGATGTTAAATTGTCTGAAAATTGAATCCGAATATATATATTTTCCTTATCACACAACTGCACAATTTTTTTAATCTTAAGGATCATTAATTTGTTGCCATAACCTAAATGAGTGAAACATTCGCAATTTATAATCAGGGCGGACTTTATTCCTCTCACTTCCCTGTTCTTTTCATGCTAATATTGAACTTATTTGCGTGCCTCGTATAAATTTATAAAAATAAAGTCTAATTACCAATAATATTATATAATTATAAGATTTTAACTTCTCTTACATGGATTCTATTGACCTGAGTTATACATCAACGTACAATTCCAATCAAACCACTCAGTTGATGGATGAAACAAATTTTTTAAACATCATGGAAAACATTAATGAAATTTCATTAATTATTAGCCGAGGACATAATCTTAAAGAAACCCTATCAGCAGTACTCGACAAAGTGTTAGAGATTTCTGGAATGGAATCTGGCGGGATCTATCAAAAAGATAGTATAACAGGTGATTATGTCCTAACAATTTACAGTATTCTAAATGAAAGAATAGTACAAAAAAAGAGTATACAACAGAACTGGGAATATTTTCTTCCATTCATGAATGGAAAAGTTATTGCCATCCCTGATGTTAACCACTTTTCAGATAAGGATCAAAATCAAATTATTTATGGAAGCTTTCGTTCATTTATTAGTATACCTCTAATCCAAGATGACATAAACTACGGAACATTGGTTGCCAGTAGTTCAGATTTACATGAATTTTCAGAAATCCAAAAAAGAATGTTTTCAATTATCGGGATGCATATAGCTGGATACATACACAATAGTAATTCGTTCGAAGAACTGATAAAATCCAAAGAAATGTATTATGACCTTTTTAATAATGCAAAGGACATGATATATACCCACGATCTTGAAGGTAATTTCCTTAACATAAACCAAGCGGGTTTAGATATTTTGGATTATTCCATTGAAGAGATCCTGCAATTGAATTTCAAAGATCTTCTCACAGAAGAGAGTTTAGATATTGCATCTGAAGTTGTCAAGCTTTTTATGAATAATGCAAATGTTTCGGTGCAACCGGTATTTGAAGTTGTTAACAAGAACGGCAATAAAATGTTCCTGGAATTCAGTTTAAGGACGATAATTGAAAACGGGAAGCCAGTAGCTATTCATGGGATTGCCAGGGATGTAAATAAGAGACTGCAGTCAGAAAAGAACATGTTGATTTTCTCTAAAGCTATCAATCTGGCTAAAGATGGCATTAATATCTCTGACTCTGATCACAAGATCAGTTTTATTAATGAATCTGGTGCCAAATTATTCGGATACAGCCGGAGAGAATTGCTTGGACAACCTGCAAATATTTTCTATGCTGAAGAAGATCTGTCAAATCTTGAAGAAAATGTTATTCCGGGAATGGAAAAATATGGTTACTGGAATGGTTTGATCATGGGAAGAAAAAAAGATGGCTCTGCTATCTCTGTAGAAATAACTCTTTCATCTGTTATGGGCAATAACGGAAAACCACTGGCAAATATTGGCGTATTCCGTGAATTAAAATCAAATATTTCAAATACCTGATATCATAATTGTTATTGTGATATAATTGCCTTTTTCAGATGCGTTGAGGGAATCGTCCAATGGTGTGATTATTGATCTGGAAGTAACACCCGGGTCCAGGATAGTGCAGGTGCCCAGCGGATACAATTCCTGGAGAAAGCGCATCGAAGTTAAACTTACCCAGACAGCTCAAAAGGGAAAAGCTAACCAGCAATTGGCAGAAAGACTATCTGAAATTTTTGGAATTGGAACCTCTGATATTACTGTAGTCTCAGGGCAGACAAGCCATAAGAAGGCTGTACATATCAGGGGAATGAGTCTTGAGCAGGTTATTGTTCTATTAACTCCTCTTATAGAAAATGATTAAATTGGGTTGATATCCGAAGAATAAAAGGTGTCTCTATTGGATGATCTGGAACGGCTGGAAAAACTTGAAGAGTTGATACTGCAGCTTCAAAACCTGTCAAAGGAAGGAAATGTCATTATAGTAGAAGGACAAAGAGATCGCAGAGCCTTAAGGGAATTAGGCATTACAGGCCCTATTGAACTTGGTACTAAAAAGTCGTTATTGTTATTTTGTGAAGAATTGGCCCGAACGTATCGAAATGCAATTATTCTGACTGACTGGGACAGAACCGGGAACAGACTGGCAGAGCTTATGGAGCAGTATTTAATGGCCGCAAGTGTGAAGGTAAACACAGATATCCGTGAAAAAATACAGGATCTGGTCCAAAAAAGGATAAAAGATGTGGAAAGTCTGCATACACACATTTCAAACCTTAAAAAGGAATTGAAAACCACTTAATATGTCTATGAATGAACATGATAATTATATTTACTACCACAACTTTAATATTCTTTATTACTAATCTAGAATCATAAATCACATTGTTCAAACAAATGATTATATGTGATTGATACATAACATTCAACAATATAAATTAATTCAAATAAAAATCAATAAAAATTGTTAGAAAATCATATGCATTCCAATATTCACCAAATATATGCAAATAATAACAGATGATACTGCAAAATCTGCGGGATATTTAATGGGATGTTCATCAAAAAAAGGGTACAAAACCATTTGAATGGTTTAAATCCATTAGCTTTGATAATAATAATAACATTAATCGGGAAGATTATTGTTAGGAGATATAATTAATTTGATAAAACATGTCCAAAAGAAACTAAAAGATTAACATTACTTAGTAACATTGGATAATTCAAAAAATCAATTTAATTGGAAATACTAATCAATTTAATTATATCTTTATAAATTTAATTTTCTAACTTTTTTTATTAAACATACATAGAGGTGTAATTATATGCAAAATACAGATACTACTAAGTATATCATCCATTCCAGAATCAAGGCTGACGGGGTTGTGGAAAGACCAGACGTTGTCGGTGCAATATTCGGTCAGACTGAAGGGCTATTAGGCAATGACCTGGATTTGAGGGACCTTCAAAAGACCGGTAGGATTGGCAGGATCGAAGTAAATATCAAATCAATTGGCGGCAAATCCAATGGAACAATTGACATTCCATCAAGTCTTGATAAAGCAGAGACTGCCATATTGGCAGCATCCCTGGAAACCATTGACAGAATAGGGCCTTGCATTGCAAATATTGAAATAACAAAAGTAGAGGATATCCGGGCTTCAAAAAGGAAGCATATCGTAAATAGGGCCAAATATATCCTGACTGAAATGTTTGACGAAAATGTTCCTGAAAGTCAGGAGATCACTGATGAAGTGAAGCAGGCTATCAGGGTCGAAGAGATGACTTATTATGGTAAAGATAATATTCCGGCAGGACCCAATGTAGTGGATTCTAATGCCATTATTGTAGTGGAAGGACGTGCAGATGTATTGAACCTGCTTAGATATGGGATCAAGAATGCCATTGCTGTAGGTGGGACCAATGTTCCACAGGCTGTTGCTGATTTGTGCAGGAAAAAGAAGGTCACAGCTTTCACTGATGGAGATCGGGGCGGCGAATTGATAATTAAGGAACTGCTTCAGGTAACTGAGATTGATTTCATTGCCAGGGCTCCTGATGGTAAAGGTGTTGAGGAACTGGTCCAAAAGGAGATCGTCAGATCACTGCGCCAGAAGATACCAGTAGAGCAGGCACTTGAAATGTATCAGATCGGCGGAAGACGTGCTCGCAGTACACCTCAACCAAAACGCAGAGAGGAACGAGAAGTCAGACCAAGGATCGTTAACGCTCCAGTAGCTAAACCCAGGCCGGTTGAAAGACAAATCAGAAGAAATGAAGTCACAGAAACAATTGCCAACGAGTTCAAGACCCATATGAATGAATTGAACGGCACTCTGAGTGCCCGGTTACTTGACAATAACAAAAAAGTAATTAAAGAAGTTACGGTCAGGGACCTGGCAAGTTCAATAAGAGATGTGGACAAAAATGTAAGGTGTGTGGTATTTGATGGTGTGGTAACCCAGCGTCTTGTAGATATTGCCTCTGAAAAGGAGATTACAGATATCATTGGCGCAAAGGTAGGAAATGTTACCAAGATACCTGCAAACCTGAACATAGCTTCCATGAATGAACTATAATATTTATGCACAGGTTTGAAAAAAGAGCGCAGCATTGTGCAAGTACCATATTGGATGAACAGGACATCCATGTGGTTTCCCACATCGATGCTGATGGTTTAACCTCAGCAGCAATAATCTGTACAGCTCTTGAACGTGCAGGTAAAGACTACACAGTGGAATTTGTCCGCCAGCTTGATGAAACAGTATTAGACCGGATAGCAAATTCCAATCATGATGTTACTGTTTTTACCGATCTGGGAAGTGGAATGCTTGACAAGATAACCAATCTGGGCATTAATGCTGTCATTTCCGATCACCACATCCCATCAGGGGACCATCCCAACCATTTGAATCCTCATATGTTCCAGATCAATGGTGCATATGAGATAAGCGGTTCAGGTACCACCTTTTTACTGGCCAGGGCACTGGGGGACAATAATGACTTATCAGGACTGGCTGTTGTAGGTGCAGTAGGGGACCTCCAGCACGTAAAGCACAGCAAGCTTGTTGGGATCAACCGCCAGATCGTGGGAATTGGAAAAAAAAACGGGTCGGTATCCTGCCAGAAAGATCTTATGCTGTTTGGAAAACAGACTAGGCCTATCTTCAAGATGATACAGTATTCTTCAGATCCATATTTACCTGGTCTTTCCGGAAATGAAGATGCATGTATAGATTTTCTAAAAAATCTGGGGGTCCATCAACACGGGGAGAAATGGTTACGATGGATCGATGTGACCAGGGAGGAAAAGCAGAGTATAATGTCTGCCCTGATCCAATATTCTATTACTGCAGGTATTCCCGGTGAAAAGATACAAAGACTTGTGGGTGAAGTCTATACGCTGCAAAAAGAACGGGAAGGTACTGAGACCAGGGATGCATCTGAATATTCCACACTACTGAATGCTACGGCCAGATACGACAGAGCCGATACAGGACTTGCGGTATGTATGGGGGACCGAGGCTTAGAATATGAAAAAGCAACTCAACTCTTGGCAGAGCACAGACGTAATCTTGTAGAAGGTATCAACCTGGTGAAAGAACAGGGACTGATCAAGCTAAAAAACCTTCAATATTTTGATGCCGGATCCAATATCAAGGATACAATAGTTGGTATTGTTGCAGGTATGAGTACAAGTATTGTAGGGGATAGAAATCTACCAATTATAGCTTTTGCAGATGCCGAAGGTGGGGTGAAAGTCTCAAGCAGGGGGAATTATGACCTGGTTCGAAGGGGACTTAACCTTGCTGTCGCAATAAATACTGCTTCAACACGTGTTGGAGGTGCGGGCGGCGGACATGATATTGCTGCTGGTGCCACCATCCCAAAAGAAGCAAAATCCGAATTCATTCAGGCACTTGATACGATAATCGGCACACAGCTAAACAAATGAGTTTCTCTTCAAGATTGTGTGGGTAAATATTCACTATTTAAGCTGGTGAGGATAAAATTATCTTTGCGTTCTTCGCGCCATTTGCGGTGAATTAATATAAACATCAACGAAGTAGATTACGTTTTTCATATAGCACCGCAAAGTTCGCAAAGAGCGCGAAGAATCAAATTGTTTGGCTATGATCCACTCAATGTTAAAGAGAGCTAAAAAATGATAGCCTTAAAATCTTCATTATAGTCAAGAACGTAATATTCATTATATATCATATGACCACTTTGCGCTCGTATATACACTATTCTTGTAAGAAAAATGAAATACCTTGCATCCTACTGTAAAAGTAGGTCGAGAGGGATAACAACTACCTCACTTGGGCTTTATTTCCGTCAGAGAACCTGTTCACAGTCCCACAATTTTACCCTTTTTAGATAACCGAATTTGTTATTTGTCTTTAATAAAACCTTAGTAACCTAATAAGATGTTACAATAATGTAGCAAAGACATCTAAGTCTAAAACAGGTCAATTAAGGATCACAATCCCCACCGTCAATAATGACGGTGTTCAACTTTGAGGATGGTGTCGAGTATGACTGAGTAAGTGTTCAGGGATTGCCAGCATTAAGGGAACGAAAATAATTTCATGTTTTACAGGCTTTCTGATAAATAACCATTAAACAGGATTTAAAGCAACAAATCGTTTTAGTATAGGAAGACCTTGTACTATCAGTACGGCTGTGATTGCAAGAATGGCTAAACGTGCATCCTATTATCTTCGATATTTAAAGCATTTGTTGCATAAACCGTTATGGATAAAATCAGTATTAAAATTTTAATTCGATACAATTAAATATGATTGAAACTGATAATAATGTAATTTAGGAGGGATATTTATTGATAAATATATTATTTAATAGTTCTACTGCGATGCTATTTGATGTATTATCTGTAGATCCACATATAGACTATTCTGCTGATGAACTAGCTCAGCGATGTAATGTGCAATTAAACACCTTGAATGAAAACTTATCAACTTTGCAAACATACCAATTTATCAGAAAAACAGAAAATGATAGATATTGTTTAGAAAATAATGAAATCACTAATGCATATCTTTTAGCAGATATTTTTTGTCGGAGAAAAAACAATGATGTTATTCATTCAATGTTTGAAAAAGGTAAGATGAGGTAAATCTACTTTCTTTTTTAGAAATGCTCAAAAACTGTGGGTGGAATGTGTGAAAAGAATAAATAAAAATGAAAAAACAATGCTATTTTATATTTATAAAATAGGGATTGTTCAAAGAGAATTAATTGAAAGTATTTATGGACAATCCTTAAATGGGGATACCAAACACATATTAGATAAACTCCTCATGAATAATATTTTAATTGAAAATAATATTGAAGGGGCACCACATTTAGCAATTTCTAGGGATTTTGATCCTATAATAAGGAAAGAATATGAAAATAACATCTTCAGATGGACTCGCAACACTAAAGAAATAATTTCATTAATAAATTCGTCTATGAGTAGAAAACCTTAAAAATAACCACCTAAAAATTTTCTGCTTTCCTCTGAATTTGATACTTATGCACTATATAGATGTCACGGACAAAGTGTTAGCGGCGTCCGGGGTACGTGACTGGGAGATGGGATGTTGATGCTCGGACATCAAATATAAATTTATATAATTATGACAATTAATGTTATAGTTAATAACCTCTAAATAATATTATGATTATTTAAGGGAATCATCACCTAACTAAATTAAAAAATGAAATTTAGCACGGAGTAATGAAATGGGAATAATATTCAACGCAGTAAAGGAAGATTATTATTTTTCAGAAGATGTTGAAAATCTGTTGAAACCTTTATTAAACTCATTTGATGTAACATATATGAATAGATATGATTTAGGTAAATCAACGTGGTTATATTTTTTCCTAAAACCCGAAAGACACATGAAGGATAGTTTTGGGTTTGATAGAGAATTGCTTTGTGCTTTTTTTGATTATACAGAATTACATTCTAGAAATTTCGAACAAATTAATGATATCTTACTGAAAAATAGAGTTCGTTTAGATCAAATGGTTTGTATTTTTATTTCTAAAGTGGATACTGCTGACGAAACTATAAAGGAATTTTCACTTCAAGATCCAGAAAGAATTTGTTTTATCCCGTTTTCAGAAAATTTTTTATTAAAGAAGAAACCTGATGCGGTAGAGTTAAGAAATCATTTCCAAGAACATCTATTCAAACGAGATCTATTTGCGATTGAATCACCAATCAGAACAGAACGATATTTTTTTGGAAGAGAAGATTTAGTTATACAATTTATTGATCGAATTAAAAATGGGCAAAATACAGGGATATTTGGTTTACGTAAGATAGGTAAGACATCACTCATTTATGCTATTAAAAGAAATATTGATTCAAAAAAATTAGGAAATTTTGTTTATTATGATTGTTCAAATCCTGGTTTTTATAAATCTCAGTGGGAAGATTGTTTAATAATTCTTTTAAAAGAAATATTAAAGCAGACAAATCTATTTGATAAAATTGATGTAAATATCGATGATTCAATTCATAAATCGAAATCACAATTCTTTTATGATCGTATAATGGAAATTTTAGAATATGTACCAGAAAATAGATTAACAATCGGCCTTGATGAGATAGAATGGATTTCATTTTAAACCAGTCCTGAAGATAGTTGGAATAAAGATTTTTTGCCTTTTTGGCAAATAATGCGATCAATTCACCAAACAAGCAATGGAAAATTTACATTTATAATATCTGGAGTGAATCCTAAAAGTGTTGAAGATGAATCAATAGGTGGATACGATAATCCTTTGTTTGCATTAATAAAACCCTTCTTTTTAAAGCCATTTGATGAAAAATCAGTTCGAACAATGTTAAGAATGCTAGGGAGATATATGGAGGTCAAATTTGAATCGGATTTCTATTCCTTACTTATTAAAACTTATGGAGGCCATCCTTTTCTAGTAAGGCATGCTTGCAGCAAACTTTGCGAACTGATTACGGAAAGACCAATAGAGTTCACACAAGAAGATTTTTATTTGAATAAAAAACAAATTAATCTTAGCCTGCAAAAAAATGTGAAACAGATCTTGAACATTCTCTCGGTTTGGTACCCAAATGAATATGAAATGGTTGTATATTTATCAAAAGGAAAATTCGATACTGTTGAATACTACTTGAAAGAACACCCCGAATTTCTTGAACATTTGCTTGGTTATGGTTTAGTCACTCTTGTAAACAACAAACCAGAATTATCATTGCTAATTTTATCATCACACCTTAAAAAAGAAAAGCAGAAAGATGATATTGAAATTAGCTCTCTCCTTAAAGGGGACGATTATGAAATCGAAGAAATTAGGTCAGAAATATCAAGAAAAAGAAATCGAATTGAAGAATGGATAAGAGATTTAATTCGTGCTGGTTTGCGTTTTAAATATGGAAACAAATGCATGTCAATTTTATTATCATCTCTTTCAAAAGATCGACAAAAGGTATTATGTCGATTTGGATATGAATCCGTTTTTAAAGAATTATATTTTAATGAATTAATTTCAATATTGTTCAACAATTGGGACGTTTTTCAAAATTGGTTCAGTAGAGATTTAGGTGATATTAAGACATGGTTAAAAACAATAAACGAATTTCGAATAGATGCACATGCCAAGGAAATAGACAAAGAGGATCTTGTATATTTAAGAATATGTTTTAAAAATGTTGAAAAATCGTTGTCTGGTTCAGGGGAATTAGGTAGGCCAAATTAAAATTTGCAAAATGAACATCAACCCTGATGCCCTGTTTTTCCAAAACGGGGTCGATGACGGGCGTGCCTTGAAGCATAAAAGAGAATGATAACCTGACATTATGGGTTTCATAAGCTACACCCACTAAAAATTAGCCTACCGTACATGATTACACTTGGATTATAGTAGCCCATATATAGACTACAAATTTCTTAACTGTAAATTCTCATTCAACTATACTGCATGCGTTTTCACATTATTTAAATTTTTGTAGCCCTCAAAAGCCTGAATCTCAGGTGATAAACAACCAGGACATTGGAGAAAAAAAACATGTCCAACAAAGGGTTAAAATCCCGCCGTCCGGGTCTGCTCCCGGATGAAAAGAACGGGAAGTGCGGCATCGTGAGGTGCTGTGCGGAGTTCCCCAGTATTGGCAACCACAGCCCGAAGCGCAAAGGCCGCAAAGAATTAGTTCAATATGTTTAGTTTTCAACTATAATTATACGATCTGGTCTATAGGAGTCATTTCCGCAATGTCCATAAGGGTTGACATGGCATGGGTTTCTATATTATATCCTTGTTCCTGGGCCACTGCCATAGGATTAGTACCACCAATTACAGCTACACCGAAATGATCTCTATCAACAGCCACACCCAGAATGTCAGTATTGGGCTCCCCGACTTCCATAATACCGCTAAACCCAACTGCTACCATATCATCCAGTATTTCTTCTACCACGTCCCTTGCAGTAATGGTAATTTCCCTGAGATTGGCAAGTATCTTGCCTGAACCGCTTGTAATCATTTCACTTACAGAGGTTAGGGATTGGGACATAAGAATTTCTAATGGGTCGATGGTCGTGCTGTGGTACATGACCAGATCGGTAAAACGAATCGGTTCACCATCTTTTATTTCTACCAATCCTCCGAACTTGGGTTTTACAGGTACACCATGTTTCAATAACACGCCATCAACTGTTATACTGCAGACTGTAGCAATCCCATGTTTATCTTTTGGTATTTTGAAGGAATCGATTGTTTCGCCAGGTTTGAGGATTTTTATTAATGGACTAACTGTTAATCCACTGTACATCACATCACGGAATATGGGTAATATATCATCCATCTGATCTGTATCCATAAGGGTAACATTTGTAACGATCTTACCAGAATTCGATAAAGGGTCGAATGTTACACCATAAATCAGATCTTCGATACGTGAGACAGTAAATATGATTTGTTCGCCTGGAATCGTTCTAAATGTTGTTTTTGACATAACTAACTTCCTTTTTCGTATCGTATGAATTTAATATTATTGTATGTAACCTCTTAAAAAGCTGTTTATTATAAAAGAAGTTATAAATAATAAATCCAATTGTAGGTGCATGCTTCCCGCGATGGTAAAAGATTGGATGGTTGCCGAAGAATGGAATAATATGGATGAGGCAATCTTTTCTGTAAATAAATTGAAACCATTAAACGGAGCATACTGGTTCTGGCTTATGTCAGATTATGATAACAATAACCCTCGCATGCTCCAGGTACTTATAAGCCGTGGACCTTTTGACTATAAATTGAATAACAAACGTTTTATAAATAAGCAGATCGATGACGAGAGGTTTGACTGTTATTGTGGGGTTTGGCAGTATAAGGACGGCAAGCTAACGGATCTGATTCACGACAATTGTACTTGCACAGTAACAAACAATGAATTCTCATGTGTGACTGAATCAGGATATGAAATATTAATATCAAAGTCGTTTCCCTATTATGACATGCTATTAAAAAATGAACATTCTGAAATCACGCGGTTCAAATCTATCTCTACTAAATTCAATGGGGAATATATGCAGAATCCCCTTGTAAAATATCCTTCCAGGATAGCTTTTTCTGAGGATTTTGATGCATATGCCCGAAACAGCAGAGGATTCCAGTATTTTTTAGCCAGTAAGATGAGCGACCTCTTCGGGACCTGTCAGGGTGAGTTGTTTGATAGAGATTTTGAGGGAAGTTTTTGGTTAGAGAGAGCATTTGGTTTCGGTTCGACCCTACCCTGGAAAATTGTAATGGTGAATTTCAGTGACAAATCCAGGTTATGGTATCGCTATTTCCCTTCAAAGCTCCTGAACTACGGTGCTCCCCTGGAATTCATCTTTGATGATATTACGACCAAAAAACGCTACCATTTAAATGAGATGACTTTCCATTACACTGGCCCGGATCAAGGACCTACAAAAAAATTCAGCGTTAACGTGGATACCATAAATGTGACAGGAAAAGGAGAACTGGGCGAGCGTATCAGCATTGTTTCAAAGATTTTGGATCGGCACCTGTATCAGTACAGTATTGCAGGGGTTAAATTCAATTATAATCAATTGGTGCTGGAAATTGAAAATATTGAATTTGAAGCCAATGGTATAAACTTGATGAAAGAAAAGCAAGCTACATTGAGTTATGGTGAAGATGCTTATTTCAGCTTATAGATCATTTTCCGAACCTTCTCTGACGCTTCTGGAAATCCCTGATCGCCCTTAAAAAATCCAGTTTTCGAAGATGTATCCAGCTTACGTCAGTGAAATATATTTCTGAATAAACCGATTGCCAGATTAAAAAATCTGCAAGAAGTTTGCCACCTGAGCGTATCACCAGATCAGGTTCGTCATTGAAAAGAAGATGATTTTCAATAACCGATTCATTAATATCCTCTGGGTTAAGTTCTCCCAGATCCACTTTTTGCATTATATCTTTGAAGGCTTTTGTCAGTTCTTTTTTTCCACCATATCCCATAGACACATTGATACGCAGTGTTAAGTTTTCAGAAGTTTTGATATTATTTATTTTCCCATTAATTGAGAATAGATCAATTGTTGCATCAATATCTCTTAATTTAAGAGTGAGGTGTTCCAAAAGTTCATCATATACCCTGCTCGATATTGCTGCATCCAGGTCTATCATACTAACATAGATTGTCAGGATATGGATATTATATTCCTCACACCATCCAACAAAGTCTATAATCCGATCCAGAGAACTGGTTTCAATTAGATCACTTTCTGTAATAATTAATACTATATGCCCTGGAATTGAATTATCATATTTTCTAATAATCCTTCCAAGTCTTTTTTCATAGAACTTCCAGAAGATTTCCATTGTATATCAGTTAAATCAGTTCCATAAATTATTTGCCTTAAAAGGTCATCTCAACCTTTGAATATTTATGCCAGGAAAAAACAATTTGCCACCCGGATATATTATATTGTTCATCTTATTAACATTGTTTATACCGTTTATATCATTACAATATATTATTATCCTGTTCCTCACATTGACTATTATCTTTTTTTTGAGTAGGCATCATATAATTGAGTATTATATTTCATTAATGAGTTTTTCAGGTGCAGCATTTTTAATGGGGGTAATAATCCTTATTCTGGGTGATGATTTTGAATTCCCAATATATGTTTTAAGCGCTTCTGTAGCTATTACTTGTGTAGGCAATGCCGCTGCAAGTTATATCAGAACAGAAGTGAACATTGAAGATGAACTGGATGAAAAATTAGTTAATGCCACTTCAAGTATAGCTTTAACAATAATTGGAGCTTTAGGTGCTTTTTTAATTGCTTATTGGACCATTAGCTGGATGAATCTCGATGTTGCTCTTAATCAGTTATTTTTTCTGGTATTAATAGGAGCCCTGACTGGAGCTTTACTGGAAGTGATCCCTTCTAAAACTAACAAAAATCTAACAATGATGTTGGGTGTCGGTATGGTAATGTGGATGTTTGCCAGTTTCGGTTATTATGTGAATTTCATTCACCTTTCGATAGCGTTTATTTTTTCGCTATTTTTATCATTCCTTGCATACCGCCAGAATATTGCCGATGTATCTGCTATGCTGTCTGCTATAATATTGGGTGTGCTGATTATTGTATTTACAAATATCAACTGGTATCTGATCCTTATCTCTTTTTTTCTATTGGGAGGTGCTTTTACAAGATACAGATATGATTATAAACTTACAAGGGGGGTCGCGCAAAGCAAAGGTGGGTTGAGAAGTTACGAAAACGTATTTAGTAATTCAATAACTGCACTTATTCTTGCAGTAGGATATGGAGTCTATGACGGTTCCAATGTTTTGTTGTTTGCATATTTAGGGGCAGTGGCTACTGCGACCGGAGATACCCTTGCAAGTGAGATCGGAGAAACCTACAAGGGCAAACCGGTTATGATCACTACATTTGAACCTGTAAGGCCCGGGACAGACGGTGGCATATCAATGTTAGGGGAATTGGTATGTATCGGGGGGTCTTTGATAACAGGTATCCTGGCGCTGGCACTGGGTGTGATTGACATTGCCCCTTCGGGTATTTCTACCTATATTTTCTGGATATTTATTGTAGTGCTGGGTGGATTTGTAGGCACTAATTTTGACAGTTTGCTGGGCGCGACCATGCAGCAAAAAGGATGGTTATCAAATAGCGGTGTAAATTTAGTGGCCACCATGGGCGGCGCTTTTATATCCGGAGCTGCATATTATCTGGCAATGGGCATGTAGTGTAGAGGATATCACTTAGGCTTCCGGAGCCTGGAACCTGGGTTCAATTCCCAGCATGCCCGCTAAAGAATATTAAAAAAAAGAAAAAAAGAAGCCCTTTTCAGGGCAGTTTAAACTTTATCTACTATTTCGATATTTACCTTTTTTACATTAGGCTTTTTGATCTTATCAGGCATCCAGCTGGGTTTGTTCTTGGGAGCTGCTACTTCTTCTCTCCATCCTTCATATACATGGAGTTTCTTGGTTCCTCTTTCTCTGAGAATGATTGTCTCAGGTTTCTTTTTGGTACCCTTTCCTCGATTAGCTGCTTTAAGAGCTGCCTGCCTTGGCTGTTTTCCTGTGAAAACACCGTGTTCTTTGCCCTTTTTATCCCTTAATACAAAGTTTCTTGTTGTCATAAAAAGTACTCCTCTGGTGGTATTCCTGTTACTGACATTGTTTTTTCGTTATCCTATATATAGTTTTTTCATTTTTGATGCCGAAGCATATTGATTTTTCATTATAGATTATTGTCATACCTTTATTTTTATGAAATCATGATGAAAAAAAACAGCCTGCCGTATGTGGTTCAAAAGTAATTTTATTGAAAAATGGTAAATATATATTTTCACCCATTTTTCTTACAGTATCAGATTAAATTTATATTTCAATAAACAAAATTTTCTTCCCTGGGCCTCTCTTTATACAACAAAAAGGTTAAATGCAAATACAAATTATAAGAACCAGCGCTCCGATAGTGTAGCACGGCCAATCATGCAGGACTCTCACTCCTGCGACTGGGGTTCAAATCCCCATCGGAGCACTTAATATTTTTTAATACTCCTAGCTTTTGATACTGGTTTTTCTTAAAAATCTATTTAATCGTATATACTTTTTGGTACTTTAATGTCTTGTTGAATTTAGCTTGGTCGCCCTGGAGAAATCTTCTTTGAAATAATGTCCCTGCCTTGTGAGGATAAAAGCATCTCATACGCTCCCATCCATCTTCGTTGATTCATTCATCTAATACACCTACTGGAGACTTGGCATGGGAACGTTTTATGTATGTGGTTCTTATCTCTTTATTCACAGTGATTTGACCTGTGTTACATTCGTATTGCCGAAAGGCAACCAGCGAGAAGCTGGTAGCCAAAGTAATGCAAAAGGGGTGGATACCCCTGAGAGTGGGTGTGTGTAGTATTTGTTTGACCAATGAACTTGCATGTGTTTTTGAGTTTAGTAGTGGCGCAAATGCTTGTTTTTGAGATGTTTTTTCTCACAAAATACGGCTTCCCAGGGTGCTAAAAAAGCCTGTAAGATCTGTTATGCTCAGGTAAGAGGCTGTGTCATATGCAGAAGAGGTTGAAGTTGAGGCAGAGAGCAGGTTCGAGACCGCCCATAAGATGGCCGATGTAATCCCATTCGGCCAGCCTATTCTGGTGGGCCACCATTCAGAAAAAAGCGACAGGTCATACAGGGCCAGGATCGATTCCCATCAAAGAAAGGGAGTTGAGGCCCACCAGCGGGCCAAGGATCTGAAGTCCAGGCTTGAAGGCTCTGAGAAACTGCTGGCCAAGCAGGAAAATCCGGGAGCATTGGCCAGGAAGGTGGATACATTTGAAACTGAGCTGCGCAGGTTGAAATTCCACGAATACTGGTATAAGGACAGGACGAGTTTGAGCGGAATGTAGCTGACCTTGAGGAACAGGTAGATTACTGGAAGCAAGTACTTGCTGATGTGGGAGGATTGAAGATCACTCCAAAGGATGTCAAACCAGGAGATCTTGTCAAATATCGGGGATCCTGGTACAAGGTTAAGCGGGTCAATCCAAAATCGGTGACCATTGAAGGATGGATGGGGATACCAGACTGGACATACCTGGTAGATTACAGTTACATCAGTGAAGTAAAACGTCTGAAAGAGAATCCAAGAGATGTGATAGGGGATCCTCCCAATTCCATAATGCGGATGCAGCTTTTGAAGCTCTGGAAAGAAGTGCTGGGATTTGAGGATGTGGGAGATTTCAGGACCTTCATGAAAGAAGCAGTGGACCTGACCTATGATGAAGCCAGGCGAAAGCTGTTGAAGACCTACGGTACACCTGAACGGATCCAAATGAAGAGCGTCAAGGATGTTGAAGAGGCCTTCCATGGCCAGATGTGCGAAGGGGCTGAAGAGCAGTGTGGAAAGGGTGATGCTGAGGCCTGCAGGACGGCCTGCGAGGATTGCGGGATTGAAGAGGTCTGTGCTCCTGCAGAGAAAAGACCTGCTGTAACATGGCGTAATTTCCCGGACCATAAGTCTGAAACAAAGGCTGTGAAAGAAGCGCTGAAAAAAGCTGGAATTGATGCTGAAGTTAAGCACGGCAGTGAGACGGCATGGGGCTGGCTTGAGATCAATATAGGTGATCCGAGATTGCGGAATGGATTGAGACAGGGTCATTTCGGGTCCCAGTATACTGATGAGGAGCGGGTGCTGCATGATACGGTGTTGAAGATCGCAAAGGATATCACGGGAAGGCGTGGAGATTATAAGGGCGAGATTCGGGTTCTGTCGCAGGGATGGAGGACGAAATCAAGGCCAGAAGTTAAGAAAAGGATAGATGTTCCGGTTATTCCAAAGGTATCCGAAGTGGTTCCTGATAAGAAACCTCAGGTTAAGCAAATAGTGGAAAGTAGGCCAAAAATAAAAAGAAAAAGGCAGAAGCACAGCCAGCCTGATATCGTTATGACTGAGTTCGGAAAGACTGTTATTAAAAAGGCAAGAGGCAGTACAATACGGCTTACTGCGGCTGATATGCGGGCTGATGCTATTTTTATTGAGGTGTGAGATGGAAGAGAATGTGAGACCTATAATGGCGCCCAGATCCAGGCCTTCGCTACAGCATGTTTTTATTCCGACAAAAATAAGGGCTTATTTTGATTTGAAGGTGGGGGATATGTTGAAGTTTGATGTGGTTGAAAATAGGATTGTGGTTAGGGTAGTTAAAAAGGGAAAATAAACACAAGACATTGAGGTTGATGCTCAGAAATTCTGTTTCCAGTTCATTTATTTTTTTGAAATTCGGTCGAAAAAAATCTGAAAAATGCTTTAAATATACTGAAATACTATTAACAGATAATATCTGTTAATGTTCAATGTTGTAAACGTAGTCATTACTGCTAACCTCGGTATGGCATTGGATCTTGCAGCCATTGCTAAAAAACTCAAGGTATCTTACCATCCAGAAACATTCGAAGGCGTTGTATGCCGCATTAAATCTCCAAAATTTACTGCAATTTTTTTAAAAAATGGTAAAGTCGTTTGTAATCTCAAGAAACTGGAAGACCTAGAACCCTGGCAGCCCGCATTTGAAAATATGCTCAGGGATCTGGGTATAGAATTTTCAGAGATCAAACCTGAAATTCAGAATATTGTCACCGCATCTGATCTTGGAAGGACCCTGGACCTGGATCAATTGATAGTACAGCTTGGATTTGAAAATGTGGAATATAATCCTGAAAGTTTTGTGGGTCTGGTATACCGCATACCAGAATATCATGCCACACTCATGATTTTCAGAAGTGGAAAGGTCAATATTATGGGTACGAAAAAACGTGAAGATTCCAGATTGGCGTTCAAAAAATTGAAGAATTTGATAAATCTCGAATAGATACGAAATGTATATCGGGAGGTTAATACTTTTAGACCCCTATGCTCCCTACTCTCATATTGGGATCAGCCCTTGCAGGGCTCTTAGCATTTCTGGCAGGTATCTTTGAGAACGAGGATTCAGATGCAGGTTCTGCCAGCAATCCCAACTCACAGGTGCAACTGGCACCCCAGATCGGACATCTGCACAGATATTATAACAAGGCCATAGCAGGTGAACCACCACAAAATGCACTATGGGCGACCCTGGCCGCCACTGTTGCATATCTGTTGATCGGACAACTTTCAATCTTAGGATTAAACAGTATCCAAAGTGTTCTAATAGCAGCTATTATCGGTTCTCTTCTCGCTGCACTTATACAGGGATTGTACGGCTTCCTGGCCCATGTTTCCCGGGTTGCCAGCATGAAGAACTTTAAACAGATTCTGTACTGGGACAGTCTGGTATCAGCTTTACCTCTTTCAATGACTTTCGTGTTCTTCTCAGCTCTGTGCCTGACCCTGTTGGCTTTTGTGATCCATTCTTTGATGGGTAGTCCTTTCTCGGTCCCACTCATTGCCATGTTCCTGGGTTTCACACTGGGAGCCATTGGTTCATCAACCGGAGATGTACACTATGGGGCCGAACGCCTGTACCAGCACTATAAATTCGGTTCTGGCATTGCTATATCAAAACAGGGCGATATTGATGTGAAAGGCGAATACGGTTACCGCAACTCGGTGGATACGCCCTACTTTACTATGCGTTTCGGAGGTCCTGTGACAGGCCTTACTTTCGGGCTTTTGATATTCATTGATGCTGTCTTCAGGATATATGGTGGACCCTGGACTTCTGTTATATTGGTATTTGCATCGATTATTATTATTTTTATATTCTTAGTCTATCTTGAAAAATATACGCGGGACAAATATGGTCCCTTTGAGGAGGGGAGCTAAATGGAACCCTTGATCTCAATGTTAATTATTATAGGAGGCGGCGTGCTGGTGGGTGTATGTGTCCATTTCATCCCAGCCAGTGCAGTAGGCGCCATGTCAGCGTCGACCGGTATTGCCACAGGCCCTTCCATGCTCTCATTCGGAGCCGGGCTTGCTGGTATCCTATCAGCATCCTTTGCTCTGGAAGAAGGACTTGCAGTGATGCTGGCCTCTGGAGCTGGCGGTTCTGCTCTCATGATAATACTTACTATACTTGGTGGAAACCTAGTGAACGCCTTTGGAACAGGCGTGCCCCCAGTCTCAGGCCAGACAGCCAACAAACTGTCAGTACTAGGCACCAGTACCAAGGATGTAATCACAGGCTGGGAACAGAAACCCTATATTACTCCAGGTACTGACGGCCATGGTATGCCTGTGCAGACTACTGTAAGCGGGATTATCGGGGGAGTAATAGGGGGCTTGGGAGGTGCCATGGTGTTCTATGGAGTATATTCACTGTTCTCAACTTTCAGTGTTGAAGCTGCCAGCCTGTCAGGAATGGTCGCAGCTGGTATATTTCTCATCAACTGCGTACTGCCAGCATATACCCTGGTGGGAAAGACCGAAGGTATGTTTGATAGAAAGATATTGAGAACACCAAAAACATTCCTTTCATGCCTTATTGTCAGTACCTTCCTGGCTTTGATCATATACTCGGTATCACAATATTCGGGGGCGGTCTGAGTGAGTGTTGACACAGGTGCCACGTCGACTGGTGAAACCGATATCAAATCCATCAGGTTATTTGCTATTGCAATTATTGCAGGGTTGGCAGGAATTATGCTTGAAGAAAAAATCAGTTTCGTCTTCATTTTGGTGCCCGCAATCTGGCCAGCTTTCTTGAGTAGTGCCAATGGCGTGCGCAGTCTGGCAAGTTACGGCCTGGGGACTGGTACCTCATCTATAGGGTACTGGGGTACGGCAGTGGGTGCAACCACAGTATATGCGGGCATGCTGCTGGGACTAAACCCGGTAGTAGAAATCGCATTAGCCTTAGCAGGCGGAGCAATCACAGGTATCTGCGCCCAGAAGATAATTAAAATGAAGATCCCGGTGATGATCAGGGAATCTGCAATTCTGGCAGCAGCAACAGCAGTGATAATCAGGTTCCTTATTGGACTGTTTCCCCAGCAGGTGACGATTTTGTTTCCGCTCATGTATATTGCAGTGACTCTGGCGGTACTGCATCCATATAACGGCAGCATGGGTGCAGGGGAGAACCAGCGCAGGACCCTGTGGCTATCTGGTGTGGAAGCATCCATGACCACAGCCGTATTCGGACTATTACTATTACTTATGGCCCCATCCTGGGGTAGTGCAGGAGTATTACTTGTAAGTGCTTCAGGATTTGCAGTATTTATTATTGGCTGGTATCGCAGCGTGAAAAAAGATATCTATGGAATGGCCTGGACAGGTTTCCCGGCAGCTGAACATTGAGGTGAAAAAATGTATGCCATAATAGATCAGGAAGAGAAGATTGCACTTGATGCGTATAATGGTGTTATAGCCTTAATGGATGAATCCCATGTGGTAGCAAACCTGGCTCCGGTATCTGACAGGATCGATGCACTGGATTCAATTGCAAACGACCTGTTACAGTCCCTTGACCCACGATCGATACCTCTTATTTCACATCCCAACAGGGAAGGTATTTTCCTTAACCTGGGCAAGATCACCAACCTGGTGTACGGCCTCATCCTGGGTCTGTTAATGAGCATTATTGTCCTTTATATCCTCTATGGAAGTGGTCTTTAATGGGTTCCACTGTGCCGAACTGGCCACCGGTTTCAGGTGAATACCTGACAGGTGATCCTGAATCCCATGTTGCTGTGGTCACCCTTGCCAGCGAACTGGGCAAGGAGCGGCTTACTAAGCGATGTGCTATTTCAGGTACCATGAAGACCGAGAACATCGGGATCGAAAAAGTGGTGGCCAATATTGTTTCAAATACCAATATCCGATATCTGGTGGTATGCGGCGCTGAAGTGCACGGCCACCTGGCAGGGGATGCCATTAAAGCCATGCATGAACATGGCATCGATGACGAGGGACGAATTAACGAAGCCAATGGAGCGATTCCATACATTACCAACATCGATTCCGAGACAATCGATATCTGGCGCTCTCAGGTGGAGATAATTGACCTGATGAACGTGGAAGATCTTGCCAGGATCGAGGAGGCTATTGACAACCTGGCCCAGAAAGAAGAATTCGAGGGCGAGCCCATACTGGTTTCCTTTGGCGGAGGAGGCCAGAAGACTGTAAGTGGTGTAACTGTTATGTCTCCGGAATTGGTCTCGCTGGAAGCCAGGATAAGGAGCATTGAATCTGAGGTCAAGGACCTGGGTAAAATACAGAAGGTCATGTCAGGACTGTATTCAGGCATGTTCCAGGGTTTTGTTATCGGTTTTGTGGTAACATTCATATTGTTGATATTGAGGCGGTTGATATGAAAGAAAAACAGACCATACCCATGATAGGCGACCCCAATACCAGGGAGATCGACAGGATGGTCAAGGACCTTGGACGCAGGGTAATGATCATAGGCAGGGATCAGCGCACGTTTGCCGGGGTATCTCACCCAGCAGCCAGGCTGTACCTGGTTTTTGGATTACTGGTTGGATTGATCTTGCTGCTTTTGGGAGTGATACATTATGGATTATGATTCATTGATGGAACGACTGGATAAGATCGAGACTACTGTGGAATTCTCTGCTGGCGAGATTCTCCAGCAGAGGGGAACCATGATAGGCAGGTGGCTGGGTGTGCTATACGGTATGGTGGCAGCTCTAATACTGGTCAACCTGCTAGGGATTTAGGTGATAATATGTTCAAATATGCACGGGATCAGAAAGTAATGGAGATCGGGAGCGTTAAGATCGGTGGCAATGTGGGAGAGAACCCGACAGTGTTGATACCCACCATATTCTATGACGGTCATAACATTGTAGATGATAAGCACAATACATTTGATGAAAAAAAGGCGGAAGAGAAGATCCGTGAAGTTGAGGAGGCAGGAGATAAACACCACCTCCCTTATATCTTCCAGGTAGTAGGACTTACCCCTGAACTCATGGTAAAGGGACTGGATTTTGTAGCAGACCACACCGATGCGCCATTAATAATCGACTCTGCAGACCTGGAATCCAGGATCGTGGGTCTGGATCATGCTTCACAGAATGGGTATGCACGCCGTACCATGTATAATGCCATTAATATGATGATCGATGAGGAGGAGATAGCTGCCCTCACCAGATCCAAGATCGAAGCTACGGTGATTTTAGGATTCAACATGCAGGACCCGTCAGTGAAAGCACGGGTTGCTATATTAGAAGACGGGGGCGGGTTCGTGGATAAAGGTCTGCTCACTATAGCAAAGGAATGCGGGTTCGAGAAGATCCTTTATGATCCTGGAGTGCAGCCCTTTGGTCAGGGTGCAGGTTCCTCATTCAGGCTGTTGTCTGTAATCAAGTCACTCTACGGCCTGCCTACAGGCGTGGGTGCTCATAACATACCCAGTTCCTGGGCCTGGCTGCATAAGAATGCAGAAAAGGAATACCGCAGGATCGCTGATATCTCGGCCAATACCATCGGTATCACATCAGGGGCCAATTCACTGTTCATAGGGCCTGTTGAGAATGCTAAGTATGCCGCACCTGCTGTAGCCATGACAGATATCCTGATGGCAGATTCCTTGCAGGATTTCGGCATCGAACATGCAGAATCTCATCCATACGAACTTGCATGAGGTCGAAAATATGGTACGATTCGGCATAGAATTCCTGGCCAATGAGCCAGCTGATAAACTGGCAGAAATGATAAAATTCTCTGAAGAGAACGGTATTGAATTTGCCTGGATAACAGATCACTATAATAACAGGGACTCCTTTTCGCTGCTCACCTATATTGCTGCCAGGACCTCGACAATACGCCTTGGCACCGGAGTAACCAATCCCTATACCAGGACTGCTCCGCAACTGGCCTCTGCAATTGCCACTGTAGATGAGGTGTCTGGCGGCAGAGCAGTGTTCGGCATAGGCCCTGGCGATAAGATGACCTTTGAGAATCTGGGAGTGCAGTGGACCAAGCCTTTGCAGACTGTCAGGGAGACCGTGGAAGTGGTAAAACAACTCACTGCAGGTGAATCCGTTTCCTACAATGGTGACGTGGTCTCAATAAAAAAGGCAAAACTGAATTTTGGTAAAAGGGCAGTGCCCGTGTATATCGGCGCACAGGGTCCCGGGATGCTCAGACTTGCCGGTGAGCTGGGAGATGGCGCTTTAGTGAATGCGTCCCACCCCAGGGACTTTGAATTTGCTGTGAAACTGCTAAAGGAAGGTAATTCAGGCAGGGATTTTTCACAGTTCGATGTGGGTGCATATACCAGTTTTTCAATAGCTAAAAGTAGAGCTGAAGCCGTGGCAGCTGCCAGGCCAGTGGTGGCATTTATCACAGCAGGCTCGCCCCCTGATGTACTGGAGAGGCATGGGATACCCCAAGAGGATATCACCAGGCTCAATGAAGCCTTTAAAAAAGGATTCAAACAGGCAGTACAGGAAGTGACTGATGATATGATCACGGCATTTTCGATTTGCGGTACTCCCGAAGATTGTATCGAGCAGATTCATGAATTGATCAGGGCAGGAGTTACTCAGATAGTGGTAGGTTCGCCCATAGGTCCTGACAGGACAGAAGCCATCAAATTGGTAGGTAAAGACATTATCCCGGCTATGGGGTGAGGAGGCAATATTATGGCATATATGAATAAGATTTTGAGAGTTGACCTGACAGAGGGAAAGATCACAGATGAAAAGCTGGACGAGCAAACAGCAAAGATGTTTATCGGGGGCAGGGGGCTGGGTGCAAAGATAATCTCTGATGAGGTGGACCCAAAGACCGACCCGCTAAGCGCTGCAAACAAGATAGTATTTACTACCGGACCCCTTACAGGGACAAAAGCCCCAACATCGGGACGCTTCAGTGCATCGTTCAAATCTCCACTTACTAACACCCTTACAGACTGCCATGCAGGCGGTCATTTTGGACCATGGCTGAAATGGGCAGGATATGATGCTCTTATAATTCAGGGAAAGGCGGCTGAGCCTACATATCTGGCAATATCTGATGAAACTGTCGAACTCTTTGATGCATCTGAGGTCTGGGGTAAAAATACCAGCGAGACTGACGATATTCTTGGGAAAAAACATGACGGTAAGGTAATGTGTATAGGACCTGCCGGAGAAAAACAATCCCTGATCTCAAGTATTATGGTAAATGCCAGGCGGGCATTGGGCAGGGGTGGCATTGGTGCTGTGCTGGGTTCCAAGCAGCTCAAAGCAATAGTGGCATCAGGTTCACAGAAGATCGAGATACAGGATGATGGGTTTGATCGGGCAGTGTTTGAGGCCACGTCCCTCTTGAAAGAGAAAGCTGTTACCGGAGAGAGCTTGCCCAGCCGGGGTACGACGGTGCTTGTTCATCTGATCAACATGAATGGCATGTATCCGGTCAAGAACTTTCAGGAATCACAATGGCCTTTTGATAAAGCAGAACTCACAAGTGGCGAGCGGATAAGAGATGAGTTTATATCTGGTCGCCAGGGATGTTATGGTTGTCCGATCGTGTGCGGACATAAGGTCAAATTGGAAGATGGCAGGGAATTCAAGTCACCTGAATTCGAGACCGTGTGGTCCTTTGGGGCAGACATGGATAATACTGATTTCGCTACTATTGCAGAGGCCGGGGCACTTTGTGACCAGTATGGTCTTGATACTATTTCTGCAGGCTCTACCATTGCAGCAGCAATGGAACTGGAAGAGAGGGGTAAGATCAATGAAGGATTGAAATGGGGCGATCGTGAAGCCATTTTGCGGGCCGTCCACATGATGGGGAAAGGAGAAGGCTTTGGTGAGGAACTGGCAAAAGGTTCCAAAGTGTTGTGCGAAAAGTACGGCGCACCTGAAGTATCTATGACAGTTAAAGGAATGGAGATGCCTGCCTATGACCCCAGAGGGGCAAAGGGTATGGGTCTTGCATATGCCACATCCAACAGAGGCGGATGCCACCTGAGGGCTTATATGGTATCTCCCGAAGTGCTGGGAACCCCAAAGGAAATGCTGGACAGATTCTCTACCAAGGGTAAGGCCAGATGGACCATGGATTTCCAGGACATCAGTGCTTTTGTGGATTCTCTTGTATTGTGCCGGTTCACCCAGTTCTCACTTGGAATTGACAATTATGCTGAGATGTATTCTGCAGCAACAGGCATGGAGTTCGATGTTGCGGATCTGATGAAAGTAGGTGCAAGGATATACAATATTGAGCGCATGTATAATCTGAATGCAGGTCTTTCAAAGGAAGACGATACCCTGCCTGACAGGTTATTGAACGAGCGAGTAAAGGCCGGGCCGTCCAAAGGGCAGACTGTCAAACTTAAAGGAATGCTAAATGAATATTATGATCTTCGCGGATGGTCAAAGGAAGGAGTTCCAGAACCATGGAGATTGAAAGAATACGGTCTTGATGGAGGTGAATGATATGGCGGGAGAAGTTAGTCAACTCAACCTTGATGAGAAGGTAGTGGGCGATGCGATCGCTGCCCAGAAGGCATCTGTGTCGTGTATCAAAAAGCACAGGTATGATGATTTTTTACTTGAGCATGCCCGCCCATTCGTAGATGTTGTGAAGAATTTCCAGCGACATCCCGACCAGTCAGAAGAAGCCATGGACTTGTACCAGCAGTCATTGCTGATTCATTATGATGTACTTACATCCCTGACAAAGACTGTGACTGCCATGGACTGCGCATTCCTGGAATGGCAGCAGACACCTATCACCCTTGATGTGATGTATAGGCTCGACCCTGATTTCAGGGATGCTATTGAAGAGTTTGCAAGGACCATTGAAGAGTCCGACGACATTATCGGTATTGAGGCTACAAGGGTGCATAACGGTTTTTATGGCATTATATCTTCCAAGGATTTCGCAGCCCTGCCGGGTAGTACTTTCAATGTTATTGCACAGATCGTTGCCAGGACACCTATTGACAAGAAATACAAGCAGGCAATTTTGGCGGCTAAGTCATGGGGTTTGAATGGTATCTATGTGTTCGGGGACCGCTACACCAGAGTGTTGCAGCGGTGCCGCAATGTGCAGACCGCTATTGAGGAAGAGAAACGTTATTTGAAATGGATCTGGACAGAACCTTCAAAGGTGATGCTAAAACTTATGGGGACGTTTGGGCACAGTTCCTATGATCGGTTCAAGTATTTCGATATGTATGAGAAGAAGTTCACACCATATATCGAAGCAGCTTATGATGCAGGGGTTCATCCTGCAAATATCGTGATGCTGCCAACCCATGTAGGTGATATAGGTCACCATATCGGTCCTTCCTATTTCCATATTTGCAAGGATGATATGTGCATGGCGATTTTGGAATCGGTATCCAATACTGTGTACGATACGCTCGGTACTGCACTGGCAATGGGGAAGATCAAGAACCCCTTTGATGTAGCTTCAGTGGCTACCGGTGCCAGTGCTTCTGCAATGTCAGAGATCCTTGCATGGGACGGATTCAATGCCGACATGTTCCAGGACCTGTTCCAGAAACGGTTCAAGAATTATGTTATGACCCATCCCTTTGACAGACCTATGGTTGGCGAGTTGCATATCAATGACTGGATGGACTTTGTGACACGTGGCGAGAGGATTAATGCACCTAAACCCAGAGGTCTGGGCGGAAAGGTATCAGGAGTGCCAATAGACCTCTCAGCTATCAGGTTAAATTCCAAACTGAACAATCCCCAGTGGTACACATATCCCTACACAGGCATTACGGTACGCTCCACTGCCCTGCTAAGGTTCGTAGACCAGCCATGCCTGCTGGCACCTGAACCTCCGAGTATTGTAGGTATGGTGAATGCTACGGTGTTGAATCCTGATGTGCCAATGGCACCTGTGCAGATGTGCAAGAACTGTGCCACAAACAGATTCCTGCCTGCCAAGTGTAATTACTGCATGTCACCGAATTTGAATTCAGTGTTGTGAATAGGATATACTGGACCTGTATTTAGTATTTTTCAGGATTTACACCCATTTTTGTTAAATAGATATGATTAAATATATTTTTGGATTTTTCTCAATGGTTTGATTTGAAATTTCAGTTGAAAATGTTAGCATATAAATCTATAAAAATCAGAAGTATAATATTACGTTTCACATTTCACTCCTGAAATTTTCTCCACCTTATAACTCCCCTGCCCTCCAATTCTCCTCCAAAAACAATACGGAGGAATTACAAAAATGGTAATGGAAGAGCTAATGCTTGTCAATCCGGAATCAACCGGACGCAAGCGTCGAAGAAAACAAAAAACCCTTGCAGATCATCTTTCCGAAGCCGATCCGCAGGTTAAGAGCGAACCCTGAATACATCGACAGGGCCAGGACCAGAAGCAAAGCACTTGTGGGTAACCTCACAGGCAAACATGTGGCCGGTTCCCTGGGAGGGGCAGCTGCAACCATAGCAGTCCCCAACGCCATGCGTTTGAAAGGCCGGAGCGATGTGATGGCCAGCGGTGCTGTTTCCATAGGCGGCGGTATCGCTGTCAAGCAGATGGATGAGGCTGCAGGAGATGCATTCATGCTCACAGGCTTTCTTCAGTACTTCCTTCACAGCTAAGGTCTCAGATTTATGGCGGATTTGACCTGTGTTACTTTCGTATTGACGAAAGGCGACCCCTGAGAAGGGGGTCACCTCGAAAATGGCGCAATGGGTGGATGCACCCTATTGGATGGACCCGGTGTATTTGTGTCACCTGACGAGCTTGATGTTGTTTTTGCATAAAAACGGCGTGTATAAGGCTTGTTTAGGTAGGAATAATCAATGACATCAGTAAATTTTAATGTCTTTTAAGGCTTCAGGCAGAATATACGATAGCTGACCGGCAATACCAGCGAGATGCTGCGGTAATATGTGGGGAACCGGAAGAAATGGCACATTTTCAGGAATGAGAGGACGGAGGTGAGGCTGATCCAGCAGCATTTTGAGAAGATGGTCAATAAGTGGGTCAGGCTGCTGAACATCCAGAGACGTCAGTCCATCAGTTCAAGTTCTTCTTCATCTTCAACTGTCTGGTCCTTATCATACCAGAATACAAGCTTTCTTTTCGTATTCACTCGTGACTTCGAATTTTTTAAGTATGTT
>Ga0114930_10001012_pt1 | contig 27972 bp, 24 predicted proteins | sample AnhtaG_FD_87300 | JGI IMG/M metagenome (GOLD analysis project Ga0114930, IMG submission 87300) | Deep subsurface microbial communities from Anholt, Denmark to uncover new lineages of life (NeLLi) - Anholt_01485 metaG | ecosystem: Environmental > Aquatic > Marine > Oceanic > Sediment | place... | reverse complement strand
GTTGAGGTCGGGGTCAGTTTTAAGGGTTTCGGTGATATGAGTGTGGAGGAAGTAGCGGTTTTAACGGGCTTGGACCGAGAGTCAGCCCGGCGAGCCAAAGAGAGGGAGTATGATGAGACTGTTAATCTTGAAGGAACCCCTGATGAGATTGATAAAGTACTAAATGCGATAAAGCAAGCCGGCCTTAATTATGACCATGGTGGCCGGTACTACGGCGTAATGGGGCCTAACCATAAAGGCAAGGCTACAACAATTCTTATTGACTTGTTCCGCAAAAAGTTGGGCCAAGTAGAGACAGTGGGTCTTGGTGATAGTCTAAATGACTTGCCCATGCTTTCCGTAGTGGATGTACCCATCTTAGTTCAAAGGAAAGATTACACTTGGGAGAATATAAACTTGCCTCGTTTGTACAAAGTCCGCGGGGTCGGCCCTGAAGGCTGGAATAAGGCAGTTAAAGAAATAATAAAAATCGAGGCAAGCTAAATAACCGGCCGAACTATAACGAGGAGCATAAAGACGATATATTTAGTGCCTCATACCCCCTAGAACCCTAACAGGAAATAGCCTTGGCAAAAGGAATCAAGGTAACCTCTACTGCTGAGAACTATCTCTGAACCTTTCCTGCAAAAGACTGATGGTACCGCTTATATCTCACTTTGCAACAGCGTCTCGGTATCCTGCACACCCTGGATACCACGGATCTCACCGACGATTACCCTGGCGAGCTCAAAAAGAGTCTTAGCTTCGGCTATAGCTATTGCGTCCCAATGTCCAAACACGAGGTTTATTTCTAGCACTCCCGGAGTAGCCCGAATCTGGGACAGGGCATTTGATTCAAACCCTGGGACCAATTTGATGAGAAGATAGCCCTTTACCATTTACGGGTATTATATTCCTTATTGGCTCTGTTGGCAAGTGAACGGAATGTGCAGTGTTGCCGGAATTAGCTATGTGGTAATATCTGTTCAGTTTAGCCTACCAATTCACTCCTTCATCTGGGTTGCGATTTTAACTCCAAATTCCTTACATTTTGGAAGTTCTCCGTCCGTAATTGGACCCTTCATCCCATCAACCCTTATCGACAGCCCTAGAGCCACCAGCGTCAATCCAGAAACCCTTTCGCCTATTTGCTTTTCCATTTTCTTAACTGCTTTTTCAAAGTCTTCAGCTAGGTATGTATCAAAAACTGCACCCCCTCTATTTTTAAGGTCGAGTTTTCTCAACCCTATTGGCAAACATAGTAGCACAGTCACTCCACTTTCAGCCAATTGTCTTGGACCAGCAGTTGGGAGTTATTGCATTATCCCTGGCAGCCAGAGCGCTATAGCAGGGAAGGCGATAATCAATACCACAGCTATTAAATCACAATAGAGGAAGGGTAAAGCAGCTCGATAGATATCCCCCATCGTGGTACCAGGAGGGGCTACGCCTTTCATAACAAATAAGCACATGCCGAAGGGTGGCGATGTCGTCGCCATCTCTATGTTAAGGAGGAATATTGTGGCGAACCACACCGGAGAAAAGCCAAGAGCATGGATAATGGGCATAAATATGGGGAGGCAGATCATTATTATGGCTGACGTGATTATAAACATACCCATAAACAGTACGACAACTTGCATAGCCACAATGATTAAAATGGGGGTTATAGGCAGGCCAAGGACAAAGTTAACGAGGCCTACGCTGGCCCCACTATAGGCCAGGATCTGGCTATAGGCCTTCGCTCCGGCGATAATCATGAGTATCATGACAGTAATCTCGGTGGTACCGACAATGGATTTTTTCACAACGTCCCAGTTCAACTTCCTATAAAGGGCAGTCAATATGAGGCTGCCAGCGGCACCTGTAGCCGCCGCCTCCGACGGGCTGGCAATACCCAAGAAGATGACTCCGGTGACTAGAAAGATGACAAGTGCTATCGGCAGTATATGGTACACAACGGCTGTGAGCTTCTCTGATAGAGGGGTAGGTGCAACCACATAGGCAGGGGCGATGGAGGGCTGGAGCTGGCATCTAAGAATGATATAGGTGGCATAAAGGACGGCCATCAACAGTCCAGGAACAATTATGGCTATCAAAAGCTTTCCAATGGAGATCTCGCCTACGGCACCCAAGAAAACAGCCAGGGCACTTGGGGGAATCATTATAGCTAGACCGCCACTGCCCAGAATAGGTCCCAGGCTCATTGGCTTTTTATAGCCACGGCGCTCCATATCGGGGACAAGTAGCGACCCCAGCATGGCTACACTGCCGATGCTAGCACCAGTCAAGGTTGAGAGCAACGTCCCTCCCCCGACCGCTAGCAAACCCAACCTACCGGGCAGACGGCCCAGCCATTTATCCAAGGCGTCTATCATTTTCATGGCTGAACCTGAGTGGAACAGCAATTCGCCCATGAGGATAAACAAAGCTACCGGCATTAGGGTAAAGGTCCGCAGCGAGTCGAAGAGACTAAGGCTGAGTAGGTGTAAACCTGTCTCGCCACCCCATAACAAAAACGCCCCAACTATATTCACCAGCAGGAAGCAGAAAGCAACAGGCAATCCTGTTGCCATCAACAACAGCACGCTACCGAAAATGACAGCGAGCACCAACTGCCATTCCACGTTCACCTCCTCGCCTAACTCTGACCAACCATTTCTACAGCGCTCTCCAGCTTTCCAGGTATCCATAAGCCCTTCTGAGGAACTCGACGAAGAGCAAGAAAGTGCCCACAGGAACAATCATAACGATAGGAGCTTTAGGCGGCTCTAGCAATGACCAGATCCGCACCCCACGCTGAAACAGGTTCCAGGTTATCTCTCCACTGTACCAGGCAATAACCAAACAGATGATTGCACCAGCAATGGACGTAATGATATTAATTAGGGCCTGATTTTTTAGATTTAACCGATTAAGCACGATGTCCAACATTACGTGCTTGTTCCTTCTTAGTAGCCAGGCAGCGCCGAGGAAGCAGATGAATACTAGACTGTACTCGGCAGTTTCTATCGTCCATCCCATCGGGCGCTGCACAAAGTACCTCATAACAACTGCTAAATTAATTGACAACCACATAGAGATTAAGATAGCACATGCCCCAAAAAATGCAGCCGATTCGACTTTATCGAAGATAGCCTTGGTTCTTCTTGTAAGCTGCAACCTTTTTCCCCTTAACAAGTTGCCCCTCCGACTAAATATCGACAACATAGTCTACAGATAATTTGAGAGTGCTGGGGAGTATAACACCCCCCAGCACAGATTGTTCAAATTCAACAGAGGCATCATATTCTAGCATCAGCTTCACCGCCACCCAATCTCAATGATGCCTTCAGCCTACTCTGCCGCCAGCTCCTTTATCTTCTGGTACACTTCCGGGCTCGCCACCTCCTCTAATTTCTTCCAAGACAAGTCATTGTAGAGACTCGTATACAATGGAACATCAGTCGGTGCGAGCTCAATAAATTCCATACCAACTTCCTGTAGTGTCCTCCTGGCCCGATAGTAAGCACCTAGGTCAGACATCTCAGTGTAGTATTCCTGAAAAATCTGGGCTTCTGTCAGCACATCTTGCAGATGCTTGGGGAGTTTGTTCCAGGTATCCAGATTGATTGTGATAGTGCAATTGCTAGTCACCTTGTATGGAGGGTCGATAACATACTCGCTAACCTCGTAGAGAGAAAGGTTCACCAGTTGAAAAAGTTTCAGTGCTGCCGCATCGACCATACCTCGCTCCAGGGCTGTATATTGCTCCTGCGGCGTCGTCGTGACGCAAGTGGCACCGAGGGCATCTATGAAGCGTATGTGGGGTCCGCCTGTGGCAGCCACCGTTAGCTTAGACAGGTCGGCGAGATTATCAACCCTGGTTTTGGTATAAACATGGAAAATACTGATAGCGTCTGCCCTGCCCAAAAAATACATACCTTCTCTGGCATGAGCTTCACGCACGAAATCATACACACTACCAGGCCTTCGTTCCACTTCTATGTTGTGAGTTCCATAGACTGTTGGCTCGTGGAGGTGTAAAAGGTATATTTCAGGCACAAGCGACTCATAATAGGCGCCCGGAGTCAAGAGCATGTCGACCACACCCTTTATCAGTGCCTCAGGCTGCTCCCTCGTGGGCACCACCTCGGGTCCGCCCAACCACTCAACAACAAGCTCACCCTTTCCAAGCGCATTAATGGTGTTAATCAGTGGAAACCACCCCCAGGGTCTTATTCCGGCCTCGCCATGGAATGAAATAGCCTTGAGGACTATGGGCTCAGCTTTCGATGTTGGGCTTGGCGCCGGGGAAGGGGTTGGTGCTGGCGCAGGTTTGGCACAACCGCTAAAAATCAAGGCACTCGCTAAAACAATCATCAATGGGATTAAAAATAATTTTTTCATCGCTTGTCCATCCTTTCTTTTCTTTGAAATGAAATTTTGCATAACCATATCATCGTCTGCTGAACTTTAATAAATTTACATCATCTATCACCCCCCAATCATATTAGGTTGTGCTATAACATCACTCATGACTCACTACAACAGCCTTAATTAATAGCAAAACTTGGTGCTTTTTCAAATAGGCAAACGCAAAACCGTCTTTGCGTTGTCCTCGAATATTTTCTTCTTCTCAGAATCCAGTATTTCCATTTGCTCTATCGATTTTATAGTCACTTTGACAACTAAATGGCCATTCTGGCTGTCGAAAGGCATATCTGTGCCAAAAAGGACATGATCAGCGCCAAAAAAAGCATATCCGCACATAAGTCCTGGTGTACTTCCATTAAGAGCCGTATCAGCGTAAAACATTTTGAGATATTCAAGTGGTGATTTGGTAAATCCCTGGAAATAGTCGAACTGGCCCTTTCCACGCATCTCACGAAAGTTACAAAAAGACGAGATCCTTTGTTCAAAATACGGTATCATAGCACCACAATGATGAGTTATGAATTTGAGATTAGGGTATTTTTGTAGGACATGACCAAATACCAAACGGGTCATGGCCGCTGAAGTGTCATAAGGCCACCCGAATATACTGTGTATTTCGTATTTTGAAGTATCTTCAGTGGAGTAATCTGGTGTGGTGGACAGCCTAGACGGGTGAAGTAAAATGGGTAAGTTATATTTCTCCAATTTTTCGTAGAGAGACATAAATTCTGCTGCATCTAGTGGTTTCCCGTTTATGTCTGTACATATTTGTATGCCCCTAAAATGTAGTTCATTTACTATTCTGTCCACCTCAGCTAAAGCAGCATCCACATCGTTCATTGGCAAATTACCTATTGCGGCGACGAACCGGTCAGGATATTTTTCAACTAATTCAGCCAACTCATCATTGCCCCGTTTGGCCAGTTCAATAGCATCTTTGCGTTCTGCTACTCTTTCTACAAAGGGCGTCGTAAGGGTCAAAACTTGCACAAGGTCGTCGTGCTTGTCCATAATTCTGAATCTGCTCTCCAAATCAGTAAGGGCGGTAAAACCTTCTTGCCTTACTTGATATGTTCGATAAGTTGCTGATGGGAGCTTCTTCACAAGGGCTTCCTTGTATTTGGTAGGTAGAATATGAGCGAAGATATCAATTTTCACTTTTTAACCTCCCTGTTTTTTCGTTAAATTATGCTCACCACCGAAACAGGATTAAGTAATCTCAAACAGAGTGAGGCAACTATAGCTTTTTTCAGTTGCAGCAGAGCATGTTCAAATACACAACACTTCCCTGCCACCCGCTGCTCCAGTCGCATACGACTGGCGACTAGCTTTGAGTATCTTTTATTTTACCACACTTTGTCAACACTCAAAAAACAGAGACGAATCGGCGGGTGAGCGGAATGTAATTACAGCTTTGGAGAGGGATGTGGCACTAGCGAGGGACTAGACCAACCTTACGCCCTTTTCTTCAACCCTTCCTTGAAGTATGGATAGCGTCTTTTCTCGTGTTTGACGCTGGGGAGGCGGATTTGGGCTGTAAGGTTTCTGGTCTAAGATGCCTGTAGCTATAAACAAGTCTATATAAAACTACCAAGTTGGTCAAAATGGCTAGCACCACCAGGCAAAAGTAGACCTGGCCAGTAATACCCCCCAGCATAACCAAGAAGAGCCTGATATCACGTGACGCTATTGAAGTCAGACCTTTATCAAAAATGAAGCGGTGCTCAGGGTCAAGGCGGGCCCTAGTATAGCTAAAGGAGAGTGTACCGACCATCGCTAGGAAGCCCACCAGCCAGATTTGAGGATAGCTCTCATGGAATAGAGACCACAAGGTCATTCCCAGCACTATAAGAGCATCGGCATAGCGGTCGAGTACCGAATCCAGGAAGCTGCCAAAGGCCGAGGTTATACCCTTGAGACGGGCCAGGCTGCCATCTACTCCATCAGCAATAGAGGATAGCTGAGCCAGAATGCCACCAAGAATATTATAGCCCAGAACAAAGCTGGCAAAAGATAAAGCTGCTATACCAAAAGCGCCCCAGGTTGCCTGGTTCGGAGTTAATCTTGTCCTGGCCAATAGCTGCGCTATCGGCTCTGATATCTTCCGATTGATATGCTTGGAGACAAAGCCGTCGTATACTGAATCCATCCTTGCCTCCTATGCGGTGATGTGCTTCAGGTCTTCCTCGGTGTCAATATCTCTCCACAGGCAACCGCTGACATCACACGTGGCAAACTGCTCCCCTTTGCTCACCATGAAACGAATAACATCGCTGATCCCAAGTTCAGTACCAAACTCGGGAAGAAGTCCGTCTATAGCATTCAGAAACCTATCGGTGAACAAAAACACGCCGGTATCAAGGGCATGCCAGTAGCCCAACTCCTTACCGATATGCCTGATGTAGCCAGTGCTATCAACAACAACCTTGGTTGCTTCGGCGAGACAATGCTGGGCTGGTGGGGCAAAGTCAACACACAGCGTGTCAGCAAGAGTAGTTTTGGCTAAAAGGCGAGAGACCATCTCTGATTCAATCATGTGGTCACCCATGCAAAGGACAAAGGGCTCCCCTGCTGCCCAAGCCCTCACTTTGTTTACTGAAACAGCGTTTCCGCCACTGTAGCCTGGATTCACAATATAGTCCAGCCTAACACCAAAGCGACGGCCATCGCCAAGCACTGCTCTTACTTTAGCTGCCAAGTGTCCAACCACTACCGCTATTTGCCTGACTCCCGCTGCCGCCATTGCCTCAATCGGATAGCGGATTAGCGGCTTACCTCGCACCGGCAACAAGACCTTAGGATAGTTGTTGGTTATCGGTTGTAGGCGACTACCATCGCCGGCAGCTAGAACAACACCTTTGTTAATATGCCAATTGACCATAAAGTTCCGCCTCTCCAAGAAGATTACAGCGCCATTGCTTTTTGATCCGCTGCGAATTACCTGTGGCCAGTCTCGCTAGTCTGATACGTCATCTACTATTCGCTGACAAAAGGATACTGGAAGAGAAGACTCTTGTCAACAGGTCTGCCCAAGATATCTAAGCAGAACACTTTGCATCGGAATGTTATTGTAAAGATGGGTTTGATCTAGTCAGATGTGAGTGACTAACCACACTTCCATATCCGCAAATACCTGCCTGCGCCCCGGTTCATTGAAAATCTCGTGGTAGAAGCCATCATACAGCTTCAACGTCTTATCCCGGGAGCTCACCCTGTTATACAGTATCTCGCTGCCTTTTGGGTCGGATAATCGGTCAGCGGTACCGTGCATAATCAGGATGGGCAAGTAGGTCTTCGACATTTGACGTGGCAGTATCTGCATTGCCTTAATGAGTTCGGCACCTAACCGGGCGCGAATCTTACCTCGATACACAAGCGGGTCATCTACATAGGCATCCACGACGGCTTTATCCTGGCTGATAGCAGACGCATCAATAACGTCGAGACCCATTTTTGGCAGGAGTAGCGAGAGTAGACGGGTCACGATGATTAGTCCCGATGACACGCTAGCACCTACCTTAAGAGTTGCCCCAGAAAGGATGAGCCCATCAAACTTATCCTGATGATGTACAGCATAGGCAGTAGCAATCGTTCCTCCTACGCTGTGGCCGACGATAAAAATCTTGGTGTTATAATGCTTACTGCGTACAATACCTAAAAAGGTATCAAGGTCGTTGACGAAGTACGAGAACTGCTCAACGTAACCTCGCAGACCCTGTGACTTACCATGCCCTCGGTAGTCAAGGCCATAGACTGCATAGCCTTTAGGAACAAGGTGGTTGACCATGTTCATGTAGCGGCCCTATGTTCAGCTAAGCCATGGACAACTAGCAACACAGCCCTAGGTTCATCAGTTGGTAGCCAGCACTGGTAGTAAAGATTGAGGTTCTTATATCCCTTAAATTTGCCTTCTATATGCTTCATACTTCTTGTCTTATCCTTGGAAACAGCCTCCAATAACTATGTACACGAACCCAGAGTCCACTAAATCACCCTCCTCAGCCAAACTCTAGCATCTTCTGCGGTAGCTTATCAAGCCTAACATTTGCTTTGAACTTGTTGGAGAACAAATAAGAAGAGCTGAATCTCCTGGGTCTGGCCCTTGAACAAGGCACCCTTTCATTCCTTAAGGTAGTGGACGAGTACAAATGCTTGCTTTCCAGCTATTTCTGTGCCATAATCGTTCCAATTGTGACATGATTGCCAAATGGTTTTACACAGGTGAGGACTCGGGCATTTGTTGAATTGGGCGGAGACCAGAGAATGAGGATTACTAGAAGCACTGAGATTGTTAAACCACACAGTTTTTAGTGTCTATTTTAGTTACAGGGAAAGGAGGCATAACTTTTGTCTGAGCAAATTTTCACTAACTGCAGTAATGGCAGTCCACTGCTTGTATATGTGAATAATGGAAGAATAACTCGCATCCGACCTATAATCTTTGATGAGAAGGATGCTGCATCGTGGACGATTGATGTGAACGGAAGGCGGGTTTCTCCACCGAGGAGAACTACACTCACCCCCGCTGATTTGACAGAGAAGACAAGAGTTTACTCAGATACCAGGATCAGATACCCCCTCAAAAGAAGAGACTTTGACCCCAAGGGTGACAGGCATCCGGAAAACCGGGGAAAGTCCGGCTATGAGAGGATAAGCTGGGATGAAGCCCTGGATATAGTTGCTGGCGAGATGAAGAGAATCAGGGCGACTTATGGTCCAGCAGCTATCACATCGATTCACTCGTCGCACCACAATTATGGGAACATCGGCTACCGTTTCAGTACCTGGCGCAGATTCTTCCATTTGCTTGGCTTTACCGAGATTTTCGAAAACCCGGATAGCTGGGAGGGCTGGCACTGGGGCGCTGACCACGTTTATGGCTTCTACTGGAGGCTAGGTGTCCCGGAGCAATATGACCTGCTGGAAGATGCTCTAAAGAATACAGATTTAGTCGTCTACTGGTCCCATGACCCTGATTCTACCGATTACGGTTTTGGAGGACAGGAGTTTACACGCTGGCGCCTCTTGCTTAGAGAATTAGGTAAGAAACAAATCTTTGTTGACCCCTATTGTAACTACACCGCTGCTATCCTGGCAGATAAATGGATAGCCCCTAGGCCAGGCACCGATGCCGCTATGGCTCTGGCGATAGCCTATGTCTGGATAGACGAGGATACTTACGATAAGGATTATATCACCACACATACCTACGGCTTTGAGCAGTTCAAGAAATATATTATGGGTGGAGACGACGGGGTACCAAAAACCCCAAAGTGGGCTGAAGAAATAACTGGTGTCCCCGGACGGGTTATCAAAGCTCTCGCCCAGGAGTGGGCATCAAAGAGGACAATGCTGGGCTGTGGCCGGCGAGGGGGCTACGGTAGTGCATGTCGGCAAGCCTACTCCCATGAATGGGCAAGGCTGATGGTATTACTGCAGGCAATGCAGGGAATGGGTAAACCGGGGGTTAATATCTGGGGAGCTAACATGGGGGTACCGTCCAACTCTTCAGTATACTTTCCTGGATATGCCGAGAGGGGGATCGAGTTACTGGCAAAGAAAAAAGCAGTTAATCCGGTTAAACAAAAACTCTACCGCATACTTTTCCCTGAGGCTATCTTAAATCCACCAATCCACTGGGTGGGTGAAGGCTTCTGTGCTAACTCCCTAGAACAGCAGTTTATCCCATATACTTATCCTGAGCCGAATACCCCTGAGGTGAAAATGTTCTATCGCTACGGGGGTGCTTTTATTGGCACTATGACTGATACAAACAGGTGGGTGAAGGCTTACCAGAGCCCCAAACTTGAATTCGTCGTCAATCAGAGCGTCTGGATGGACCCCGAAACAAAATTTGCCGATATTGTCCTGCCAGCTTGCACCAACCTCGAGCGAAATGACATCTCTGAATGGGGCAGCCCGGGGGGATATTCCAAGAACAATTCTATTGGATGTAACCACCGAGTTATTATTTATCAGAAAAAGTGCATTGAGCCACTAGGTGAATCAAAGTCTGATTACGAAATCTTCGTCGCTCTTGCCGAGAGATTAGGATTCAAGGAAGAATATACCGAAGGTAATTCAGTAGAAGACTGGATTAAGAAAATGTTCGAATTCTCTGACCTGCCCAAGTACATCTCCTTCGAAGACTTCAAGGAGAAGGGTTACTTTGTAGTCCCCATGCCGGAGGACTATAAACCCACACCGGCGCTGCGGTGGTTCTATGAGAATAGACCTTGTGATACCCCCGACTATAATCCAAAGAAGGATACCGAAAAGAGTAAGGAGCTAGGAACATATAGCGGCAAGATAGAGTTTGTCTCTCAAAGCCTGACCCGGTATTTTCCCGATGACGAGGAGAGACCGCCAATGCCTCGTTACATTCCTAGCTGGGAAGGGCATACCTCAGAGCTGGCAAAGAAATACCCTCTACAACTTATCTCACCACATGTGAGATACTCTTACCATACCCATCACGACGCTCATGCCCCCTGGCTATGGGATATCCCGGGTCACCGCATAGTAAAAGATGGCTATCCCTATCACACTACCCGCATTCACCCGCTAGATGCCAGTGCACGGGGTATAAAAGATGGGGATATCGTGAAGCTATATAATGACCGGGGTACCGTGCTGGGTATAGCCCAGGTCACCGAAAGGATAAGACCGGGGGTGGTCCATTCATACGAGTCTTCGGGTATATATGACCCCCTGGAGCCGGGCAAGCCCTATTCATTGGATAGGGGTGGCTGTGTCAATTTACTCACCCCATCTCGGATGATGTCAAAGAATGCCCCGGGGATGGCACCTAATTCCTGCCTTATAGAAATCTCAAAGTGGGAGGTATAAAGTAACATCTTTTGTGCTCATCTTACGATAGAGGAGGTGCGTTCCTATGGAATCTGTTAATGTGCTCGTCATCTCTTCGATAAGTGAACAAAGTCTGCGCCAGATTGCTGCCGTTAGCCCCAGGATAAAACTATCGGATGCTTCAAATTTATGGGATGCTCCGGACATGGTCACTGCTGAGCGAAAAGGAGATATCTCCAATGAAAAGTTTGATGCCCTGTTGGCTCAAGCTGAGGTAATCTATGGGTTTAGACCTCCCCAAAACGTCATTGCCCGCGCCCCTAAGTTGAAGTGGATTCAGACCATGTTAGCCGGGGTAGATCATATTCTGGATAATGATATTGTGCGAAGCCCGGTGATATTGACCAATACGAGTGGCATTCATGGCACCCCAGTCAGTGAAGTAGTTTTTATGATGATGCTGATGTTTGCCAAGGAGGCACCATCATGCTTCCAATTGAAGCAGGAGAAACAGTGGAAACGGTTTATTCCAGCATTGTTGCACTCTAAAACAGTGGGGATAGTAGGGCTGGGCAGTATTGGGAAGGAGGTGGCACGATTAGCCAAGACCTTTGGCATGAGGGTGATAGCCACTCGCAGGTCAGCTAAACGAGTGACGCGGGCTAGATATGTTGACACGGTGCTACCTAGAGAACAGTTACCAGTGCTGCTCTCGGAGAGCGATTTCGTAGTGCTCATTTTGCCTCTCACCCCAGAAACTAACAAATTGATTGGAGAAAGAGAACTTCGAACCATGAAGTCAACCGCCTATCTGATTAACGTCGGCAGGGGTAGTACAGTGGATGAGGAGGCCTTAATTCGCGCCCTCGACGAACGCTGGATTGCCGGGGCAGGTCTAGATGCCTATACTACTGAGCCCTTACCCACTGAGAGCAGGCTCTGGGAGCTCCCCAATGTAATCATTAGCCCTCATGTTTCTGGTAGGCTGGAAAACTATAGTGCAGTAACAACTGACCTATTCTGTGAGAATCTAAGGCGCTACCTGAGTGGAAAGAAGTTGCTGAACGTGGTAGACAAGAAAAAGGGATACTAGACATATTGAAAACCTCAGGCAGAGAAGCATTGTTCAGCAACAACCCGTGGAGAACCAAGAAAGGGATTAGCCCGAATCCTCTTTCAAAGAATTTGGGTAGAAGATATACAAACCCCCCACGAAGTCAAGTTGACCTGTGACAACATAGCATTTGCCTATTATTTGGCGGCACCCTCAATATCCTTGATAACGCCTAATAGAATATCTGTTGCCTTCTCAAGATATTCTCTGGTTATGGTTAAAGACGGCATAAAACGCAAAACAGTGCCGTAACGCCCGCAAGGAACCATTATCACGCCACGATTAAGAAGTTCGTGTAGAATCTTCCCCATCACACTTTCATCAAGCGGTTCCCTGGTTTCCCTATCTTTAACCAACTCAACGCCAATGAATAAACCTCGGCCGCGGACATCACCGATGATTCCGGTATCTTTTGCTCCTTCCTGAAGCCTAGCTTTTGTCTCTTCGCCTAACTGAGCCGCCCTACCTATCAAATCGTAGTTCATATCGGTCAAGATATCAATATTGGTCATACAGACGGCAGCAGAAAGAGCGTTGCCAGCAAAGGTGCCGGGCTGGGAAGCCTCCACAAGTTTATCTGTGAAATCAGCTCTAAAAGTAACGCCAGCCATGGGCAGGTCACCACCCATACCCTTCCCCCATGTCAGCATATCAGGCTTTACATCACTATGTTCGATAGACCACATTTTTCCGCTGCGTCCCGCTCCCGCCTGAACCTCGTCAGCAATGAATAGAGCACCGTGCTTCTCGCAGGCTTTCTTCAGTATCTCCATATAACCCGGTGGTGGAACTACATAGCCACCTTCTCCCTGTTGTGGCTCGACAACTACCGCTGCCACATCATCAGCAGCGGTATAAGGTGTATTGAGCACATAGTCAACATATTTAGCACACTGAAGGCCACAGCTTGGATACTCTAAGCCGAAACAACAGCGATAGCAATAGGCATAGGGCACATGTATTACACCAAGGATGAGAGGCCCGAAACCGTAATGGTAACGGTCACCGGTGGTTAAGGCTCCCGAGCCGCACCACACACCATGGTAGGCCCCGTGAAAAGCTACAATTTGTGCTCTCCCGGTTACATGACGAGCAAATTTAATCGCTGTCTCAACGGCGCCGCTTCCGCTCTGGGTAAAGTAACTAACACAATTACCGCGTAGACCGTCAGGCATGATACCAGATATTTTCTTGGCAAGTTCGGCACGACGGGTATTGGTTCCCTCGACGGCATGCATTAACTTTTGCGCTTGTTCCTCTATGGCTTTAACTACCCTTGGATGTCTGCGTCCCACAGAATTTACGGCTACCCCAGCCGTTATATCAATGTAAATATTACCATCGGGATCCTTTACTGCGGCACCCATACCTTCATCCCAAACAGGGGGGGCAGCACCTCCGGGTCGAGTCAATGATTCATATTTGGGGACGTCTTCCAGTATCTTTTGGCTCTTTGGACCGGGAATCTTAGTTACAATCTTGGGCGCATCTGGATACGAAAGCTTAGCTAGTTCCTGTTCGGAAATCATACTCTCACCTCCTTTATGAAAGTACAGTGCAAATTTTTGTCGGCCGATACGCTATTGTTGTTTAAAGTGCTAAAGTCCTCTTTTGTTATTATTTAATCAAATGCTTTTTGCTGAGTCGTTTACTCTCATCAGTAGTCTACCATATTTGTTGCCAAGAATATCAAAAAGTCTCAAGCGAAGTATATTGTAATCCCAGCGATTCAGCTACTGGCTTGTGGACTAACTTACCCTTAAACACGTTAAGGCCTTTCCTCAAAGAGGCATCCGTCCGCAGTGCCTTCTCATAACCTAAATCCGCTAGTTTCAAAATATAGGGGAGGGTGGCGTTAGTTAAAGCAAAGGTTGAACTCCGTGAAACGGCAGCAGGTATGTTAGCCACACAGTAATGGATCACACCGTCAACGGTGAAAACTGGATTATCATGAGTGGTGGGCACAGAGGTTTCAAAGCATCCTCCCTGGTCAACCGCAACATCTACTATCACCGAGCCCGTTCTCATCCTGGCAATCATATCCCTCGTCACTAATTTCTTTGCTTTGGCTCCTGGTATTAATATAGCTCCCACCACCAAATCTGCGTCGGCTACGGCAGCTTCGATATTACTCGTATTTGAAGCTAAAGTGGTAAGTTTCCCTCCAAGAATATCACTCAAATATCTCAACCTGTCTATGTTTATATCTAAGATAGTCACGAAAGCACCCATACCCAATGCAACCTTTGCCGCATTGGTGCCAACAGTTCCTCCCCCAATAATGACAACATTACCAGCCCTAACTCCCGGTACTCCCCCCAGTAAAACTCCGCTACCACCATTCTCTCTCTGCAGATAATAAGCTCCCACCTGAATTGATAGCTTCCCGGCAATTTCACTCATAGGGACTAATAATGGCAAAGAACCATCCGCCAATTGAACCGTCTCATAAGCAATTCCTATCACCTTTTGTGCCAATAGCGCCTTTGTCAGTTCTAAGGCAGGGGCAAGATGCAAATAAGTGAATAGTATCTGTCCTTCATTCAATAGATTATATTCCTCAGGGAGCGGCTCTTTTACTTTAACAATCATTTCCGCTTCCTCAAATACAGCCTGGGCAGATTGTTTTATCTCCGCTCCAACCTGCAGGTATTCTTCATCTGACATGCCGCTGCCCTCGCCCGCAGACCTTTCTAACAGTACCTTGTGGCCATTTTCAATCAGAGCCCGCACCCCGGCCGGAACCACTGCTATCCGATATTCATTATTCATAATTTCTTTGGGAACCCCAACAATCAAATTTCATACCTCCTTGCTGAGACTTAAACCTCACCAGTTAAACTGATGTTTTTTCATCCTATTACCTAAAGTCACTCCTAAATCACAGCATTTTACCTGGAAGCCATATGGCTAACGCAGGGAATACCATAGTGAGAGCCAAGACCAGCAATTGCATGCCTACGAAGGGAGGGACAGAGCGCCAGATGTCCCCCGTAGACACCTCCGGGGGGGCAATCCCTTTCATTAGGATTAGACACCAGCCAAAGGGAGGCGTCATGTAAGCCATCTGCATGTTAAGAATAAAGACTATGGCAAACCAAATAGGGTCGAAGCCCAGCGAAAGTGCTATGGGCATGAATATCGGGGCGCAGATAATTATGATAGCAAAATCATCCATGAACATGCCAAAGATGAGCAGGATGATTTGCATAGCTATAAGGATGAACCAGCGGTTAACCTCCAGCCCTTCTACTATTCCCATTATCATTCCCTGGGCACCGGCGCTGGTATAGACCTGGCCGAAAAGGGTAGCCACCACCAGTATCCACAGAGCCATGCCGCTAATCTTGATGGTTTCCAGGCATGAAGTTGTAAGCACCTTCCAGGTGAGCTGACGGTAGATGATGCAGCTAAGCAAAGCTCCAAAGGCTCCCACACCAGCGGCTTCTGTGGGCGTGGCCACCCCGGTAAAGATCGACCCCAGGACGGCGAGGACTAATAGTGCAGGGATGATTACCTCCCTTAGCGATGTCCATCTCATCCGCCAGGTAACTTCCTCAGCTACCTTGGGGGCTAAATGCGGCTGAAAGCAACTTCTTGTTAGAATATAAAGTATATATATAGCGGCGCAGATAAAACCGGGGATAGCGCCACCAAAGAAAAGCTTGCCTATTGATGTCCGGGTAACAAAGCCGAAGATTATCATCATCAGGCTTGGCGGGATAACATCTCCCAGGATTCCCCCGGCCATGACACTGCCCAAGGCTAGGGACTTATCATAGTTACGTTTAAGCATAGCCGGTACCGCTACCAGCCCCATGGTGATGAGGCCAGGGCTGAATCCACTGGCCATCGCCAGAGCAACACATACTCCCAGCGATACTACTGCCAGACTGCCCCTTAAGCCGGATAGCCAGTAACTCAGCGCACGAAACAGGCGGTCGGATATGCCGGAATGAACCAAGAAGTTCCCCATCAGCAAGAAAAGGGGAATTGTTATCAGGGCGGTGTTGGTTATTTGCTTATAGGTAGTAAGGGCCACCATGAACAGGCCATTGACGCCGGATAACATAAAGGTAACAAGAATGCTGATAACACCAAGGGCAAGAAAGACGCGAACCCCCAGCGCCAGAAGCAAAAGAAGACCACCAAATAGGATGAGAGTGGCTAATTCAGCGCTCATGAACGCCTCACCATGTAGAACAAACCAGGAAGCTCACTATCGCAATGGTAGAAAACAATCCTGCCGCAGTTGCCCCCGGCTTTTCTATCCGCACACATATTCAATACAGTAACCGATATTGTATCTCCTCCATCATTTGGGCGTTAACCGCTACCTGAGTCCTTCCGGAAGAAGGCAGATATTCCTTCAAGCAAGAATAGAACGGCAACCACCGGTATAAATGTCTTGATAACATAAAGAGGTACTTTAGGAATTCCCTGAGAGAGCTCTCTGTTCATTAGAGAGTTGCCCGCCATCCAACCTCCCTGCCAGATGAGCACTACCATGAAGATGAGGAAAGCTGCCAGGTCAACCAGCCCGATATAAAACTTCGTCCTGGGGGAGAAGCGGGTATATAGTACCTCAACCCTGAGATGTGCCCCCTTCAGCATGGCATATACCCCGGCAAATAGTATGAAGACTCCGAAAACCTGCCGGTTTAGCGGGAAGCCCCATATAAAAGGAGCGTCAAAAACATACCTGGCTATCACCCCGCTTACAACTATTCCCATCAGGACGAGGGCTAATAAGCTGGCGTATCTGCCCGCCTTTTCACTGAAAGTATCAATGTATTTGAATACCAGCCTTACCTTCTCACCCATGTTTAATGTCCTTTGTGACCGTGCCTCTGTGTAATCCTGGTTTTCCGCATTTGCACAATAAACTTTGCATAGAGGGATAGCACCACAAGATGCTATCCCCCACGCCGCAACTTATTCCCACCCGTCAACTACAATTTGAGTGGGTGTTACTTTCACAGTGTCTCTGGTCTTGTTTCCTGCCCTGAGCCGTGCTGGATATTCACAAGCCGATAGTCTCTGGCTCTACTTAAATCCTCGCCACTCCTTTATCAATGCAACTGCGGTGGCACAGGCGGCATCTTTTTGGGCATATTCATCCCATAGCTCATGGGCAACTTTCTCGTGTAGGGCGATAAGCTCGTCGTCCATCCAGACCTCGGTAATCACTCCCTGCTTGGCCATTTCATAGCATTGAATAATGGCATTCTCATAGACGTCAACCACGGCATACCAGTAGTCCTCGCCAGCGCCGGCAAGAGCCTCCTGGAGGTCCGGGGACAGACTGTTCCACACATTCATGTTCACTATTATATGCCCGATAGAGTGGTCGTTCTCCTCACCGCGAATCCAGTAGGGGGCTACCTCTTCAAAGCCCATACCCGTATAGAGGCTGACATCCCAAATGTGGGCGTCTATAGTACCCAGCTTCAATGCCATATAGGCCTCATCCCCGGGGATGTCAACCCCAGTGGCTCCTATTCGGTTATGCCACTCCATCCACATTGAGTCAGTCCTTATTGGTGTTCCCTTAAAATCGTCCACTGTTTTGATAGGCTTGGTGGCGACCATGAAGGGAACCGGGCCGTAGGAATGGATATCAAGGTAGTAGACTCCCTGTTTAGCATATTCCTCACGGAGCAGGCTTAGGAAGCCACTATCAAAGAAGAAGTTACGAACAATCTCGGCACTGCCCTTATATGTATCATCCTCCGGAATTCTATACGCGTAGGGCAAGCTAAACTCTACGTCGCCGACAGGCAGTACTCCTGCCCAGAATCCTCCCGTTTCCATTCCCAGGTCCAGAGTCCCTTTCTTTACCGCCTCCGGCACTTCAAACATGCCCACTATCTCTGGAGCAGCGAACAGTTCAATCTTTAGCTGACCGTTGCTCCTCCTATCGGCAGCGTCAACAAAGACCGCCAGCGTTTCCATGGACAGGTCTCCACGCGGATAAGCGCACTGCAATTTTAGCTCATACACTTTTGCCGGGGCCGGCCCCGGGGCTGGGGCTGCACAGCCGCTGAAAACCAAGCCAACTGCCAGTACAATCATCAGCGGGATTAGAAATAATTTTTTCATTGTAAGCCTCCTTATGGTAGAGTTTTAGTTTGTTGCCAAAAGCGCTTTACCTCATTTATCACCTCCCAAGGAAGAAATCATGAAAAGTGCTCACAGACTTCTAGCTCAAGTCTGTGGATGCTTACCGTCGAAAACATACACTTTTGCTTCCCTAACGGGCAGGAAACCTGGACGCAAAAAGACATTGTGACAATGATATAACACTACTACCTCCCCTTTGTCAAGAAGATGTACCCGTTCATACGATTATTGACAGCTCACCCGCAGCTTACCCGCCTGTTTCTGAACCTCTCCCTTGCCATCAATGCTACTCACAACCAAGCCTATAATGAACTCTTTGTTGTTAAGCCTTGGTAACCTGGCAAAGCTGTGATTTGAAGGGAGCAAATCCTGAGATCGGATCAAGGTTTTGGTCATCGACAAGGATGTTAACGTTGGCTTCACCCGGCCAGTAGTGCGGTATCTGGACCGCACCGGGCAGTATTGTATCAGTAACATCAGCCTTGAGCTTTATGTTGCCCCTCGGTGAACTGACTATCACCATGTCGCCTGACTGAATACCCCGTGGCTCAGCATCAGCGGGATTTATTTCCACCAGTGGCTCTGGCACCATCTCACGGAGTTGACGGATATTCCGATGCTGCGAATGGGTAAATGCAACTGTTCGAGCTCCTGACGTTAACACCAACGGAAAAGAGCCTGCCAGGTCCGGCTGGCTTACCGGACTTTCCATAGGCTCCTTGTATACCGGGAGTGGTTCATGGCCATGTTCTGCCAGAATAGAGGAGGAGATTTCCACCTTGCCCGATGGAGTTTGAAACCCTGCCTTCTCATAGTATTTCTCTGGCCTCGGAGGCACGGGATACCTCATCCCCTCAGGGTTTCGCCTCAATTCTTCAAGGGTTACGCCTGATGGCTCAAGAATATAGCTGAGGCACTTCTCAAAGTCACCATCCTAGAATTCATCGCCAAGGCCCAACCTCTTGGCCAGTTCGAAGATGATTTTCCATTCCGGCCAGCTTTCCCCTACCGGCTCGATGGCTGGCTCTATCAGGTTCACATATCCAGGCAGGGTCACATACCCCCCGCGGTCGATTACCAGTATATGGCGCTCCATCCATGACGCTATGGGGAGTACTATATCGGCAAATTGTGTGGTAGGAGTGTGAAAGTATTCAGTAACCACTATGAAGTCGAGCTTCTTGAGATTTTCTACTAACCGATTGGAGTTGGGGAAATACATTAGATTAAGGCCAGCCCCGAAGAGGGCTTTGATGGGATAGGAGTCGCCGCTCTCAATCCGGTCTGCCAGAACATTAGATTCCATCTCCCGGTATAGCTTGGTCCAAATCGGGAACCTATCTGTCCCCAGGCCTGGTGGAAGGTCGGCTATTCGCTCATGAAGAGTAATGTCGTTGGTTGGGATAGGATCGGGGTGCCACCGGTTACCGCCCGGTACTTCAAAGTTGCCCGTTAGTGCTGGAAGCAAAATTATTGCCCGGTGATTCTGCACACCGTTGGAACAATGAGTGGAGGCATTGCCACTAAACCCGATTTTGGCTGGTTTCTGGGTGGCATATAATACAGCCGCCTCCCTGACCTTGGCGGCTGGCACCCAGGTTATCTGTTCTACCCTATCTGGCGGGTATTCCTGAACTAGCTTCTTTAGATCATCAAATCCTACCGTCCACTTCCCGACAAACTCCTTGTCATAGAGTTGCTCGTTGGTAATTACATTAATCATACCCAAAGCCAGGGCACCATCAGTACCCGGACGCAACTGGAGATGTATGTCTGCCATGGAGGCAATAGTAGTGCGGCGCGGGTCAACAACAATGAGCTTGAGCCCATTTTGCCTCGCCTCCAGATGTTCCTTCCACACCTCAGGCAGAGAATCCTTCACGCTCGAGCCCCATATTAACTTGCACTTACTTGCGGGGTCGATGGTAACACCTTGCTCATACAATGGGCCATAGTCCTGGCCATAGGTCAGGGTGGCAGCCAGCCAGGTGGCAGAAAAACAGTTGCTGCTCTCAGTACAATAGTTCGGTGAGCCGAAAGCATGAGCCAGACGGTGGAAGTAGGGTCGAGGTTCCTGGGTATAGGAAATCCAGAAAACTACTGATTCAGCACCATATTCAGCTTTGCTCTTCTGTAATTTGCTGGCTACAGTATCCAAAGCTTCATCCCAGGAAATTCGTACAAAAGACCCGGCTCCCCGCTCGCCGATGTGTTTCAATGGGTACTTCAGCCGGTCACGGTGATATACAAAGTCCAGTTGTGCCTTCCAGCGGGGGCAAACGTCTGCCACCTTCCCGTCTACCATATCAATTTGTGTTGCTCTGCCCTGGCGGACATGTATCTTTGTCGGGCAATGGTCAGTACACATGTAGCAGATACCGTCTTTAACCATCTCTTGCTCCACTGTGGTGTTTTTAGCCTCTGACATCAATATTCCCCCTTTCATTTCTGGTCCTTTGCTTCAAGCCAACTCGCTCTGTGCATCATTATCACATCACGCTTCTCGCACTGCGTGTAAATCGCTCGGGCGAGCTGCTCACCACCCACGCTTTTTATTCAACCAGTTCGTTCACGAACTCACCAAATACCTTGTTATGAAGGTCGACATCCTCAACCGTGGTTGCGGGCGAGACCAGCACCATACTGTGAAACGGCGTGATTAAGACACCGCGGTTGGCACAAAATACGTGAACCAATCTGTCCAAGTCACCGTCAAACACAGCCTCCGACTCAGCCCCGTTCCTAGGGGGGATGCGACAGAAGCGATACTCCGCCCTGCAGCCAAGACGGTTCACGTGCCACGGCAGGTCAGCATCTTTTATTATTTTATCGATACCGTTGGCCAACCGCTCAGTGATAGGAATCATCCGCTCATAAGCCGATTGGGTTAAGACATTCTCAAGTGTCGCCCTTATTGCGACAGCCTGCAGCGCGTTGCCGGATAACGTTCCTCCAACCCCCAACCCCAGCGGCGGCCCTGCCAAAAGCTCTTCGGCGACCTCCTGACTAAGACCCAAGGCGGCGGCAGGCAGGCCACCCGCAATCGGCTTTCCGATGGTGAAAAGGTCCGGCTCAAGGTTCCAGATACGAGTAAGTCCTCCGGGTCCGCTGGAGATGGTATGCGTCTCATCTATAATCAGCAGGGTGCCAAAACGGCGTGTCATCTCCCGTAATGCCTCATGGTAGCCTGGCTCAGGAAAGATTATACCTGCGTTAGTCATCGCTGGCTCGCATAGTACGCAGGCGATATCCCGAGGAGACAACGCCTTCTCTAATGCATCAAGGTCATTGAACTGGATCACCCGTGATGCCGGGTTGGGCAACGGCCCCACAATAGCGTGTCTAAGCACCATCTTCTCGCCATCCTTAACGCTGACTAACGCTTCATCCACACTACCATGGTAGCAGCCATCAAATACCAAGACCAGATTCCGCTTGGTGATTCGACGAGCCATTCTAATTGCGAATCTATTCGCATCCGTAGCTGTCGTATATATCTGCCAGAATGGTAGGCCGAAACGGCGTGCCAATTCCTCTCCCACCCAAATGTGGTCTTCCGTAGGAAGCATTAACGTCATGCCTTTGTATACCTGTTTCGCAATTGCCTCAGCCGTGGCTGTCGGAGAGTGTCCTGTCAGCGAGCCAGAATCCCCTAAACATAGGTCTACGTAGGTATGACCGTCGACATCAGTCAAACGAGCTCCCTTAGCCTCCTTCACAAAAACGGGGAAAGAACCCGGCCACTCCACCATCCAGCTCATAGGAACGCCCCCAAGGAGCGAGGCCCTTGCCCTTTCAAACAATGCCCGTGATTTAGGTCGCTCTGCAATGTAGCGTTCTTCTTCACGCTCTATTAGCATCTTGATTCTCGAGCGGTCAACTGTTGTCACGATACTTACCTCCTTACTTCGTCTAATTACCAACGAGCGATTCAACACAAACAGGTATAAACTTTTTCCTCACTAACTGTCAAGTTGATATATTCGTCCTCTACCTGAAATTCAGGTAGAGGTAGCATCCGATTGAAATTTTCTCAGGGCATGGAGATTCTATAAATACAGACTGGGTTAAGGAGGAATATATGATTACCTCTTGCGCGCCTGTATAATCTTTCTCTATTATGGAGGGTGCAATCAACATAGCGTCAGTAATAAATCAAACTGATTATTGGTAACAATGATAACCAAAACCTGAAATAGGAGGTAAGTAATGCTTAAGGAATATGGCCTTGAAAATAAGGTAGCTATTGTAACCGGGGCGGGGAGGGGTATTGGCAAAGCTATTGCCTTGGCTCTTGCTGAGGCTGGGGCAGATATTACCGTGGCTGCCCGCACCGTGGAGCAGATAGAGCGGTCAGCCGAGGAAATTCACAAGCTGGGGCGAAGAGCGCTAGTTGTACCGGCAGATGTAACCAAGAGGGACCAAGTAGAAAATGTGGTCGAGCAAACTGTTTCACGTTTTGGCAAGATTGATATCCTGGTCAACAATGCTGGTATGACTATGCTCAAACCTATTGCTTTTATTCCCGGGATAAAGCTTGAAGGATGGCAGGTGGCAGATAGTTGGGATACTCCACTCACTGAGGAGGAATGGCACCTGGTTCTTAACACCAATTTAACCGGTGTCTTTCTCTTTGCCCAGGCAGTCGCACCTCACATGCTCAGACAGAAGAAGGGAAAAATTATCAACATCAGTTCCAACAGTGCTGACCTGGCGCCCCCCTATTTTTCGGCATATTGTGTCAGTAAAGCAGGGCTGAGCATGCTAACTCGATGTCTGGCTACAGAGTGGGCTCCGTTTAACATTTGTGTCAATGCCATTGGTCCTGGGAGTGTGCTTACCGAACTGAGTGCGACAGTGCTTGATGACCCTGAGAGGAAAAAGTTTATACTGGACGCAATTCCCTTAGGTCGGATGGGTAAAGCACGAGAGATTGCACTCATGGCGGTCTATCTTGCTTCAGAAGCTTCCAATTATGTAACAGGACAGACTTTATATATAGATGGGGGTCAAATATCCCGCGGCAATGGCTTTTAATCTTAGCATATCGGCTCGGTGGTTAAGTAACGAAGAACGGGAGGCAAAGCCACTCAGGATTATCCCATTACAGACCGTCAGTGGCTTTCTCATAGTGTACTTATGCCTGCTATAGGGCTACTCAAAGCTCTTGTCAAGCCTTCTTGAGTTATACATCCTAGCTTATTGTTACCTGAATGTGATGTTTACTCCAGGCAAGGAGAAGATTGATAGCTGAAAGCTGAGGCAGCTTGACTATATTCCACCACAGATTTATAGTGTCCCCTGACGAGCTACCCAAAGTTGGTGACAACGCAATAATTCTTATTCCGTGCAATTATCTACAGTATCAGAATAGGAGAGGGAGCAAGAATTTGATAGCCAAACAGATCCCTGGTGGTTATAACGGCAAAATCCTGAGAGTCAATTTGTCTGAGAATAGTATATCCGTGGAGGCAACTGATGAACCATTCTGCAGGCAACATCTAGGTGGCGCTGGTTTTGTTTCATACTTTCTGTGGAAAGAGTTACGGCAAGGAATTGACCCTTTGGGTTCTGATAACAAGCTCGTCTTTGCTCTGGGACCGGTGACAGGAGTTCCATTACCGGGAAGTGGTCGCAACTGTATTGGCGCAAAATCTCCCTTGACCGGGGGCATTGCCAAATCAGAGGTTGGCGAATTTTGGGGTGCCGAACTCAAGCGGGCTGGATATGATGCCATTATTGTCGAGGGTAAGGCTGAGAAACCGGTCTATCTCTGGGTCCATGATGGGGAAGTAAGTATAAGGGATGCCAGCCATCTTTGGGGACAGAATACGAAAGAGACACAGCAAACTATTAGAGCTGAGCTGGGAGATAATCGGATACGTGTGGCGGTAATAGGACCGGCCGGAGAAAACCTGGTTCGTTATGCCTGCATTATGAATGGTCTCTTTGATGCTGCTGGTAGGGGAGGTTTGGGAGCGGTAATGGGTTCGAAAAATCTTAAAGCAATCGGCGTTAGGGGTAGCAAAGCCCCGAGGATATCTGAGCCTGAGGGGGTGAGGAAATTTAGAGAATGGTTGTTAGCCAACATGCAACTGGTCCATGATTTTCATGAATTCGGCACTGGCTCGCCCATGGATGATTTCGAGGCTACAGGGAATCTACCAGTTCGAAATTTCCGTGACGGGTTATTCCCTGGAGTAGAGATGATAAGTGCTGTGACCATAAAAGATACTATTAGAATCGGGATGGATGCTTGTTTCGGTTGTCCGGTGCGCTGCAAAAAAGTGGTTAAAGTTCAGGAACCATATCCTGTAGACCCGGCTTATGGCGGACCTGAATATGAAACTTTAGCTTCACTGGGGTCTAACTGTGGCATAGATAATCTCAAAGCCATCGCTAAAGGCAACGAGCTTTGCGGTGCCTATTCATTAGACACGATTTCGGTGGGTGGTGTCATTGCCTTTGCTATGGAGTGCTTTGAGAACGGGCTACTGAGTATTAAGGACACCGATGGCATCGAACTAAGATTTGGGAATGATAAAGCTATGCTTAAAATGATTGAATTGATTGCTAGGCGTGAAGGTATTGGTGACCTACTGGCTGAGGGGACAGCTCAGGCAGCCCAAAGAATCGGTAAGGGAGCACAAGATTTTGCCATACAGGTTAAAGGGCTGGAAGCGGGAATGCATGAACCACGACGAAAAGCAGGGCTCGGCCTTGGTTTTATGGTCAATCCTCATGGTGCTGACCATTGCTGTAATATGCATGACACTATGTATGTCATGAAGGAACAGTTGAAAGAACTAAGACCACTGGGTATACTTGAGCCCTTGCCGGCTGATGATATTAGTCCTCATAAAGTAGCCTTATTTAGACTTTTACAGCTTAAAGAGATTGTATTCGATTCTCTGGTGATATGTTCGTTCTTGCCCTATACTTATGAGCAACTTGCTGACATCGTGACCGCGGTGACCGGATGGGATACCAACGTAACGGAGCAACTGAGGGTGGCGGAGAGAATCTTGACTATGGCCAGGTTATTTAATATCCGGGAGGGATTTACCGCCGCTGACGATACACTACCACAGCGTTTTTTCCAACCTAAAACCAATGGAGCTCTGGCTGATAAGCCCCTTGACCCCACAAAACTTGACATGGCTAAGAGCCACTACTACACCCTGATGGGCTGGGATGCACGTACTGGAGTACCTACGCCAGAGAAATTAGACGAACTGGGCATTACATGAGCACAGGTCGGCACACGCATATGTTGCTCTCTATAGCCAGTCTGTGCTCCTGTCTCACTCACCTATTGCTTTTACTATGACCCTTTTTCTTCGTTGACCGTCAAACTCTGCATAGTAAATCTGCTGCCATGGGCCAAGATCCAGCTTGCCATTGGTGATTGGCACGATAACTTCATGGTGAACTAACAGGCTCTTTAAGTGAGCATCTGCATTTGATTCACCTGTGGCATGGTGTCTATAGTCTGGCCTATATGGTGCGAGTTGCTCTACCCACTCCTCGATATCGCCTATTAGCCCTGCCTCAGCATCGTTGACATAGACCCCGGCCGTAATATGCATCGCTGAGACTAGCACAAAACCCTCGGCTATGTCGCTGCGCCCTACCAGCTCTTCCACTTTGTCAGTGACGTTGATGAATTCGCGATGTTGTTTCGTGTTGAACCACAGATACTCCGTAACCGATTTCATAACCTTCCTCCTAAAGCATTATATTTCGATAGTAGGTCATCGGTGCTGAAGGGCAGGCAGAAATATTTTGCCGCCCATACAGCCATTAAGTTCTTGACCTCATCCACTATTCAGATTGTACCCTAAAGTGCCAAACAGGGAAACTACACGTACGGGATCCAAATTCAGCTTCCGAATCCATTTCATCAGAGAAAAACCATAAAACCCTGATGCCGTTGACACATACTGAAGGCGGTGTTAAATTTGTCTATAAAGAACAGATTAGGCGAACTCTGAGTTCTCTTATGTCACTGTTATGCCCCCGTTTCATTAAAGGGTAAGTCAAATGCAGAAAGTTTTGGTCGCCGGTTCCACAGGCTATCTTGGCAGATTTGTTGTACAGCAATTTAAACAACAAGGGTACTGGATTCGGGCCTTGGCACGAAATCCTAAAAAACTTGAAGAACACGGCTCATTCTTGGAACCCGCTGTGAAAGACCGGATAGATGAGATTTTTGTTGGAGAAGCCACAAAGCCTGAGACATTGATAGGTGTCTGTGACAGTATTGAGATTGTATTCTCTTCGATTGGCATTACACACCAGAAGGACAAACTTACCTTTAGGGACGTTGACTATCAGGCAAACAGGAACCTCCTTGATATCGCCATAGGTAAATCTGTTAAAAAATTTGTCTATGTGTCGGTATTCAATGCGAGTGTGTTTGAATATCTAGCAATTGTCAAGGCTCACGAGGATTTTGTTAGAGATTTGCAAGATTCAGGGCTGGACTACGCTATCATTCGTCCAACAGGCTATTTTTCAGATATGACCGAGTTCCTTAGAATGGCGAAATCAGGAAGGGTCTACCTCATTGGAAGCGGGGGGAACGCAATAAATCCGATACATGGCGCTGATCTGGCTAAGGTTTGTGTCAGTGCTGTTACCGGCAAAGAACATGAGGTGCCTGTTGGCGGACCTGTGACATATAGCATGAGAGAAATTGCCGAGCTTGCCTTTTCAATGCTTGGCAAAAAACCGAAGATTATTCGAATACCATCCTGGCTGGCCAAAGCTGCCGTAACAATGATTCGACCTTTTAACAAACAGATGTCAGACCTAGCTGAGTTCTTTATAGCTGCAGGACAAGGTGATGGTGTTGCACCGGCAACAGGCACGCGCACACTGAAAAGTTACTATGAAGAATTGGTATCACAATATATGAGGAGGTAATGTCTATGATACAATGAGAGTGAAGTTTAGAAATAATTATAAAATCTTAAAAGGATGGTAATCAAAATGTCAGACGAAAAAGATGAGTTGAAAGCTCGCTCTGACGCTGTGCATGCAGGAGAGACAACCCCGGAGGAGCCGGAGAAAACAGTCATAAAAGCACTTGCCCTCGGTGGCTTACTCGGTGGTGGAGCTCCCTGTGCGGTTGATGTTAAGAATGGGAGAATAGTCAGGATTAGACCGTTACATTATGATTGGAAGTACACCAGGGAGGAGATGAATCCCTGGAAGTTTCAGAGGAATGGCAAAACCCTCGAACCAAATTGGAAATCATTGCCTTCTCCTTTTTCATTGGCCTATAAAAAGCGGGCATATTCTCCCAACAGGATTAAGTATCCCCTAAAGAGGGTTGATTGGGACCCTAAGGGTGAGAGGCACCCCGAGAACAGGGGTAAGAGTAAGTTCAAGAGAATCTCGTGGGACGAGGCTGCAGACATAGTAGCCAGTGAGATAAAGAGGGTGCAACAAAAATACGGGCCATTTGCCATCCTGGCACAGGCAGACGGACACGGGGAGTGTAAGACTATCCATACCGGTCATGG
>Ga0114930_10001011_pt1 | contig 27979 bp, 30 predicted proteins | sample AnhtaG_FD_87300 | JGI IMG/M metagenome (GOLD analysis project Ga0114930, IMG submission 87300) | Deep subsurface microbial communities from Anholt, Denmark to uncover new lineages of life (NeLLi) - Anholt_01485 metaG | ecosystem: Environmental > Aquatic > Marine > Oceanic > Sediment | place... | reverse complement strand
TTAATGGTCAATTGTGGGAACAAAAAATGGTTGCAAAGGACGCCAGCTGTGGCTCAGAAACTTACAGACCATATTTGGACATTGAATGAATTATTAACGTTCAGAGTGCCTGTTCAGTAAATCAGGGACACGACCCAAAATCGGGGTTACTTAAAAACTGGTACAGCATAACTTCTGAAGCTCCGCGGATCTCATTTAAGATGTCTGGCAACGTGGCAGTGTTAATATATTCCGGAATTACCCTCATCCAGATCCTGAGCCATTTTCTTTTTGCAATACTGATCGAACTTTTCAGGTTTTGTATATATTGTTCTGATCGTTCCCTGCTTAGACCTGTGAGTTCAACCATAGCATCCAGATCACTGAATGGTGCTTTGATCTCTATTACGAAACCATCTACCTTGTCAAACACATTTTCCAGGACATCTGGTTTTGAACCACTTGTTTTCAGGATGATCTTTATTTTTAGAGCATGTAAGCCATCGATGAGTTCAGGCAATTCTTTTTGTATGGTTGGTTCTGCGCCACCAAGATAGACTTCCTTTGCTTTGGAATTCTTTATAAATTCGATGATTTCCTGAATTGACCTGGTTGTTGAAGGTTGATGTATATGCACACAATAAGGACATTTTAGATTGCAGCCTGCAAATTCGACTCTTGCCTGTTCACCTTTTGTGGACAGATCAATTATTCTCAAAGTTGAATCACCCGGAGGATAAAGAGTTTATTTTCACATAAATATGTATCTGAACGTAAATTCCTAACATTTTACTCCCAAAAGATCAAGTATTTATACTGAATCCTCTCGCTCTTTATCTGAACCATTAAAGGAAGGTCTGGTAAATATTCCAGATACCCTGGGTAATGAAATTCACAGCCAGGGCAGCTAGAAAAAGTCCCATGATCCTTGTGAATACCAACATTCCAGTATATCCGACCCATTTGTTAATTCTCCTGGAAAATATGAATATCAATAACGATATTATAAAAGTCAGCAATATGGCAAGCCCTACCAACAACTTATGCTCAATTACATCCGTATTACCGATAAGTACTATTATTGTGGTAATTGTACCCGGTCCTGTGAGAATAGGCATGGCAATGGGAAAAATCCAGACATCTTCACGTTTCTTGGACTCCTGCATCTCTTTTTCAGTAATACTCTCTCTTGAAATCTGAGCATGCATCATATCAAAAGCGATGGTAAATAACAATATTCCACCTGCAACTCTAAGTGAATCCACATTGATACTGAAGATCTTCAATAACAGATCACCGGTTGCTGCAAAAAAAAGTGCTATTATACAGGCCAGTATGACAGATCGTTTTGCCATGGCATTCTTTTCCTCAAAGGTCATCTGGGATGTAAGGGAGATGAAGGTCAAAACTCCACTGATAGGATTTACAATTACAAAAAGGGACACAAATGCAAATAGCAAAAAAGCGATCTCGTTCATATAACTCCACTTAATTATATGTCTTGTATATATGTATAATCCCCTTACTTTTAAATATAATCTATCCAATCTAATATAATATTAGGGGAGAAGCAATGTCCAGGTTTTTCAAAAAAAGAACACAAAAGATTGGTCTTCCGCCAGGGACTCTCGTCCATGTTGGGGAAAAGAAGGTTGAAAAAACAAAAATAACCATTATAGACTACGATGCTGAACATCTTGAAGAAAAGATAGCAAAAACAGTTGATGAATGCTTCTCTTTCAAAGATAAACCCACAGTAACCTGGATTAACATTGATGGTATCCACGAGATTGAGATTATTGAGAAGATCGGGACCCATTTTGATCTGCATCCGTTGACCCTTGAAGATATTGTTCATACTGAACAGCGTCCGAAAATGGAGGATTTTGAGCATTACATCTATGTTGTTTTACGATTACTGATTTTTGATGAAATTGAAAATGAAATAAACGCTGAACAGATAAGTATCATTCTGGGCTCAAATTTCATTATTTCCTTTCAGGAAATGGAAGGAGATGTTTTTAATCATGTCAAGGATCGTATCAGAAATGGAAAGGGCCGTATCAGAAAGATGGGGGCTGATTATCTTGCTTACGCATTGATAGATGCCATTGTTGACAATTATTTCGTAATTCTTGAGAAACTGGGAGAAAAGATTGAATCAATTGAAGAAGAACTGGTAACAAATCCCAGACCAGAGACATTACAGACCATACATGAGCTAAAAAGAGAGATGATATTTTTATGCAAGTCTGTCTGGCCACTGCGAGAAGTGGTCAATAGTATGGAAAGGGGTGAATCATCATTAATTCAGGATTCCACAACCGTATATCTGAGGGATGTCTACGACCATACTATCCAGGTTATCGATACCATAGAAACATTCAGGGATATGCTTTCAAGCATGCTGGATATTTATCTCTCAAGTATCAGCAATAAGATGAACGAAGTCATGAAGGTCCTGACCATTATTGCTACAATATTTATTCCCCTTACTTTTATTGCCGGCATTTATGGGATGAATTTCAGATACATGCCAGAACTGGAATGGCACTATGGCTATTTTACACTCTGGATCGTAATATTGATAATTGCATCACTCATGATCTTATATTTCAGAAAGAGGGACTGGTTGTAAACTACCACAATTGTTAAATGAACTTCATACATATTTGAAATGTTATGTTCGGAACATTTGATACTCCACTGAATATCAATGAAAGCGGGATCTTTCTTTCAATCGAGAATAAAGAAAAAGTGCAATTTTATTCCAGGGAATGTCTTGGTGAAAAAATTGAGACGCATCTGATCACCGAGAAGAATAAGATTCTCATTCATCCTGTGGAGCCTGTGAATATACCAAAAAAAATAACCCAATATTTTTTAATAGAATTCGATAAGAGTATATTTATCGAACCCAATGGGAAAAATACAATATATGTGAAATTTCCCATCGAGATAGGGGTGTTCACTTCAGGAAAGAAAGATATTGAAATTATTGATGTTTTTTCCATTGTACCTCAAAAATATTCCATTTATGGCGATCCCAGAAACGGGGTCTTGTGTCGATACTATTTAAGCGAGGTATTTTATTCCATTCCTCAGACCGATCTGCTTCAGGAAGGGGTCGTGGAACTTAATATAATCAATACTACCAGTAAGTGGGTCGAGTTGACAAAAGCAGTTTTCAATGCCTATGGCATGAAAATGTATTATGACAATAACCTTGTAGCGATGAAAGCCAATATCAGAATATTAGGTGAGGAAATCGCTGAGACATATTTTATCAATGCTTCTCTCCAAAGCGGGATGAAGAAGGCAATGGAGCTCTACACGGCTAAAAAAATACACGTCAACATCACAAGATTTGTTATGGAGTGGAGTCTATGAACTTCACCGACATACTTGAATCCATACCCAGCAGTACAAGCCCTTTTTTTAGATTCTTAGTTATTATAGGGATACTGATATTTACGGCCCTGTTAGGGAAAGTTATTACCATCTATTTGAGAAGGTCTCTCAAAGAAAAGATGAGCCGGGAACACTTGGAGATCACATTGAAAGTACTTTACTATAGTCTGGTGGTCCTGGTTGCTATCCTATTTATTCTCCCCCTTTTAGGAATAGAACCCTCTGGTTTAATAGTAGCTGGCGGGATCGCAGGTATAATCATAGGTTTTGCCAGTCAAAGCATCGTCAGCAACCTGATATCAGGCATTTTCCTGATGATCGAGAGGCCTATCAAGATCGGCAACCAGGTTAAAGTTGATGGCATTTCCGGATGGGTAGAGGATATTAATATAATCTCTACCATTATCAGGACATACGATGGATTGTACGTAAGAGTACCCAATGACAAGGTATTCACTACCAATCTTATCAACTATGTGGAAAATGTGGCCAGACGATTCGAATATGAGGTTGGTATACGATACAGCGATGATGCTGACCAGGCTATTGGGATCATTAAGGATGTCATACATGCTCATCCCTTCGCTCTGGTAAACCCAAAACCCAGTGTATTCCTTGATTCGCTGGGAGACAATTCCATGAATATAAAAGTGAGAATCTGGGCACCTGCCTCTGAATGGTTCGGAGTGAAAACTGAACTGTTATGGAAAATAAAAACGACCATTGAAGAAAATGGGATCGAAGTACCCTTCCCGCAGCGCACAATATGGTTTGGTAATGAAACAAAGAAAGAGGAATTACCAGGGTCACAATAATATGAATTATTTCAGGAACTATGGCTCTCAGGCTAATTGAGATATTTATCCCTCCAAAGGATGAGTACAGGGTAGAGCAGGCTTTGAAAGACTGTTCTTATTTAGATATCTGGCAGGAAAGGTTCTCAAAAGACCTGATCCATATCAAGATACTTCTGCCCACAGAAAATACTGAAGAAGTGCTTGACCACCTGGAAAAGCACATATCCAGGGTAGAAGGTTACAGGATATTGCTATTCCATGTAGAAGCATCCCTGCCCAGGTTTGAACCTCTCAAAAAAGAGGAAGCACCCTTACCTGATATGAAGCAAAATTCAAAGAATTCCAGGATTAGCAGGGAGGAGCTTTATGCTGATATTGATGCCACCATCAAATTGACAAAGATATTTATTATCCTGGCACTGCTCTCTTCAGTGGTCGCTGCCATTGGTATATTGCAGGACAACGTGGCAGTCATCATAGGTGCCATGGTCATAGCACCCCTCTTGGGTCCCAACCTGGCTCTGTCCCTTGCCACAACCCTGGGTGATATCGATCTTGCCCGCCGTGCCATGAAAGCCAATGCAGCAGGAATTATTGCTGTCCTTTCTTTTGCTGCTGTTGTGGGTTATTTGTTAAAATTCGACCCTGATATTCCCCAGATCATATCCAGGACAAGGGTGAGTATTGGTGATATTATTCTGGCATTGGCTGCCGGGAGTGCAGCAGCCCTGTCAATGACCACAGGAGTGTCCAGTGCTCTAATTGGCGTGATGGTAGCTGTGGCACTGCTCCCTCCACTTGTGGTATTGGGGATGTTGCTGGGTTCGGGAGAATGGTATTTAGCAACGGGGGCTGTATTGTTGGTACTGACAAACCTGATCTGCATAAACCTGGCAGGGGTCATGACATTCCTGATCCAGGGAATCCAACCCAGAAAGTTGTGGGATGTAGATAGGGCAAAAAAAGCCACGCAGGTAGCTCTTGTGCTGTGGACAATACTGTTAATGGTACTTATGGCTTTGATCTTTATCACACAGTGAACCATTACACTGATTCAAGTATGTAGATATTGCCTGATTTTTCGTAAAGATGCGCGGTCTTATTTCCATAAAGACCGTTTTCGATCTTGTTTCGAATCTCCCAGTAATTTTCTGGTGCTACATTGAAACGGATAACTGCCTTTCCAATACCATATTCTGTTAACAGGCGGTTGATCTTACCGCAGTCCACTTCAACTTTTGCGAGTACTATATATCTATTTTTAAAAAATGGTGATGCAATAAGGATTTCAGATGTGAATAAAATACGTTTTTTATCAATAGGTACGCGTTCAACAGGCTGGCTCAATCCTGCAGCCAGCTCACCCAGTAGTCCAGCTTTTACCACAGCAGGGTCTGGCTCAAAAGCGTACATCTTTGGTTCATCAATTTCTGAGATTTGAGGTAATTGTGATCTGTCCCCTGATTCTAATTTATGGAAATCATCCTCTTTCAGCACCACTGCCGAGCGCTCACATTGTTTTAACGGCCCGAAATATAGGGTCAGCCTGTTCAATTTCCCGTCCACACTGATATATTCCCGCTCGCAATCAAAATCTATGCGTTCGGGAGGCATCTGGGGGGGAGCTTCAAAAGCGAATTTATCAGTAATATCCTTATAGACATCCAGCACCATGGGTATGCCTGGCCTCAGACTGTCTGTCTGCCTTACGGTCTCAGCAGCAGGCCTGGCCGGGTCGCTGAATATTATATCAGCATCAGTCACCTGTTCTACGATTTGAGTAGAAAGGGCATCTCCTTCAATAAATATTATATTACCGAGATTGTACAGGTTGGCGTTCTTTTGTGCACATTGTAATTTATCCCCGGCAATGTCCACACCATAGACCTTCTGGCATTCCCTGGCAAAAAAAATGGTCTGTCCCCCTATCCCACAGCTTATATCTGCTAATACTTCGGCCCGTAATCTTCCAGCCCTGTATCGTGCCACGATCTCGGGAGTGGCAAATCTAAGGCCATCGCTGCATGTGTAAATAAGTTTGCTGAATTTGGGGCTGCTTACTTTTTCCATTGGATCCTCTAATTAATATGAAATGGTTTAATTATTACTTAAATTTGACACTTCGAACTTCTTGATTTTCGAGAATGTCTTCTATTTTCTCAGGTAAAACCAATTGACAGTTTAATAAACTCTGAATAGTAAAAAAGAAAAAATGTGACGTTTTAATTATAAGTATCCTAATTAAAACGCACGGATTAAACTTTAATTCAATAAAGTTTAGGATTAATATTTCTTTGGTTTATGATTTTGGTAGCAATCTCTGCAGTACACCGGTCTTTCAGGATCGGGTACAAAAGGCACTTCAGTTTCCTCACCGCAGTCTGCGCAAGTTGTTTTATGCATCTCACGAGGACCAGTGGGTCTGAAACCACCGCTGCCGCCACTGCTTCTTCCACCACGGAATCCACCGCTACCGCCGCTGCCGCCACTACCGCCTCTTCTATCGTCTCTCATATTTATATCTCCTTTATTTTGTTCTTTTATCCAAGTTTAAGCCAGGGCTGTAATATCGAATTTACTCATGACTCTTCAATCTTATTATTAACCTATCTCCAACTTTCGTGCCTGGCTCAAAAAACCACAAACCCTGGATATGGGCTATTTAATATTCTCTCTGGTAATGTCCTCGATTGCGACATCGTGAAACGCACCTGTTGGGACCGAAGTATTTTCATTTTGTTGTCTATTCAATAAATTCCCTTGATTATTCATTCAATTAACCTAAAATAAGTCCATATAAACGTGTTATCCCCGCTCAATATGTAATTCTGATAAGCTAACTGTTATGCTTTAGTATAATTTATTCGTATTTATACTCTTTGTCATTCCAGAGCTGTAAAAAAAAGCAATTGAAGATATGTAATAATATGTCCAAAAATTATAAACACAAATTATTATGATATTGAATATTAATACTTCAATGTGTTTTCTTATTGCTTACAGTAATCGCATGAACAGGGCACGCTCCCACACATTTCTTGCAAAATAGACATGAATCAGGGTCCTTTGCGAAATATATCCATGCACCATTTTGTCTAAGCCGCTTGTCCCATACCCTTGGACCTTTAGGGCATAATTTTTTACATAGACCACACCCAGTGCATGAATTTTCCACTAATATTTCAATTACCATTATGATACCAAATTCATGGTTTTTCGAATTTTTTCGATATTATTTAATATAATCATTAGACCTTCACAAAAGTATTATATATGAATTGTCTTATAGATTAATAATAACATCATTATAATCATTATCATGACTCTAAAAAGCATATTAAGCTGATTTAATAATCTTCTACTCAGGGATATGAATCCAAATAATTCTTCCGGACAAATAAAAAATATTGTTAGAGCCTCGCTATCAGATATACTAGCCGGTTTTATTTTATTAATAGTGTCTATTTTTATTTATTTAGATATGTTTTACGTGTTACGAAGCCCAATTTTCAATGCTTTTTTAGGAATGCTGTTCCTTTATCTTGCTCTTATTAATTTAAATTTCCGCAAATATCATACAAATACAGAAAAACTGTTAAATAGCGACCTGAACGGCATCATAGTGGGCCTGTCACTGTTGATAATTTCTATCATAGGGGCTCTTGGCTATATGGAAATAGTCCGAAATGTTGCATTTCCATTAGTTCCTGGATTGCTTCTTATGGTAGTAGCCATCTCCAGAATTTATTTGAAAGCTTATTCTAAGAAAGTGAAAATCAACAGGATAGATCCGTGTGGAATTGTAGGCGGGGAACTGTTGATATTTTATGCTGTTCTACTATATCTGGATTTCACAGCCCTGATATGGAGTCCGATCTTCCCAATATTTGTATCAGCCACACTTTATACTGCACTTTTTATTGACGTGTTGGCATTGGCAAAATCAAATCAATCCGGAATTACTGATATAACAATCTGGCTTGACGAGATCGGTGAAAAAATATCTGATGTCAGGACTGAATTCGAATCAATAAAGTTAGCACATGATGACCCCCAGTTATCAAAAAGTCTTGAACGTCTGGTTGAACTCCAGAAAAATCTAATACAATTAAAAGCAATGACTGCTTCCCAGATGTCTGAAACGCCATCACAGGGTGAATTGACAGAATTAATCGATACACCTCTGACCGGAGCAATAAAAAATTACACAAAATCTGTTAAAAAGATATCATCAAAGGAAGATGACAGCATAAGAAATATTGAACCAGGTGATCTTAAAGAGCTTATAGGACATAGTAGCTCAGATGAGATGTTCTATGAAAATCTCATGAAAGAATTTGAGTTGGCGGGAATGTCTGATATAATCAAAGAAGTAAAAGAGATGCGAAATTCTTTAGTATCTCAAAGAAAGAAGGAAGAATGATCATCAATCATGGATTTGAAACATCTTCTTGAAAAGGTAAAAAACGGGGAAGTGGATATTGACGAAGCTTGCGGTCAGATCAAGGTACATAATATTGATACCCTAAGCAAGATATCTAATATCGACCCTCATAGAATGAAACGCACAGGTATACCTGAAGCTATTTTTTGTGAAGGAAAAGAACCTGGTGACCTGGTACAAATTGCTGCACAACATCTGGAACATGAAGGCAGAGCCATACTGACCAGGGTATCAGCTGAGCAACTGGATGCCTTAAAAGAAAAATATCCTGTCCAATGGCACCAAAAGCCAAAGGTCGCTATACTGAGAAAGAAAGGGACAAAACCGGAAAAGACTGGTGGTGCCATTGGTATCATCTCTGCAGGGACAGTGGACATACCGGTTGCTGAAGAGGCAAGGATCATTGCAGAGGAGATGGGTGTTACGGTCCATACTATTTATGATGTCGGAGCTGCCGGGATCCACAGACTGTTTCCGCACCTTGGAGAAATGATCGAATCAGGCGTGGATGCCATTGTTGTAGTTGCCGGCAGGGAAGGGACGCTTCCTACCATCATATCAGGGATCGTAGATGTTCCTGTAATTGGAGTCCCGGTCTCATCAGGATACGGGGCAGGCGGTAACGGGCTATCAGCATTGTACACCATGCTGCAGTCATGTTCTGTGCTGACTGTAGTCAATATCGATGCCGGGTTTGTGGCGGGGGCATATGCTGCCAGGATCGCAAACATGCTTGCAGCTGAACGAAACAAAAATAAAAATTAAAGTTAAAGATTAATAATTTGGCTATTCAACTGCTTCATCGTACCCGATCTCTTCTTTAGTAAGATAGCAGGCCGGATCATCGGCCCATACATTATCGTAAATAGCTTCTGCTCGCACCCGGAAATTGCCATTGCAGATCTCGAACCATTTGCACTTTGCACACCTGTCTGCATTGGCTTTTATGAGCGGCTTCCGGTTTTTGAGGCCAGCCATTAATTCGTCACTTGTATCTGTCCAGATCTCGCTGAACTTCCTATCCTTGACATTGCCAAAGGAATAATGTCTCCAGAACTGGTCTGCATGAACAGAACCGTCCCACGACACGCATCCGATGCCGATACCAGTTGAATTGCCCTGGTTCATCATGAGAAGTTCATACACATCGGCTGCACGCTTTTGATCCTCTTTCAATAACCTGAAATAGACATAGGGACCATCGCAGTGGTTATCCACAGTCAGCACTTCCATTGGGAAGCCTTTGTCATGCATTGCTTTTGTCCTATCCATTATCAAATCAAGCACTTCACGACTCTCTTCGTGTGTCAGGTCATCTTCAACCAGCTTTGACCCGCGACCTGTATAGACCAGGTGATAGAAACATACTCTGGGGATGCCCTCCTCTTCAAGCAGGTCAAATATGGCAGGAATATCAGCAGCATTCTTTTTATTAATAGTAAGTCGCAATCCAACTTTGATACCTTCTTTCTTGCAGTTACGCATACCCTGCAGTGCCGCATCAAATGCGCCTTTTGCGCCCCTGAACTTATCATTGGTCTCCCGCATACCGTCCAGTGATACACCCACATAGGAAAGTCCGATCTCTTTTAAGACCTTTGCCATCTTTTCATCGATCAGGGTACCGTTAGTGGATATAACAGCCCGCATGCCCTTGGATACGGCATATTGGGCCAGTTCAGGCAGGTCTTTTCGCATCAGGGGTTCACCGCCTGAGAATAAGATCACGGGAGATCCGAATTCTGCCAGGTCATCGATCAGGTCCTTACCCTGCTGTGTGGTCAGTTCATCCTTATACTCAATATCCTGGGACTGGGCATAGCAGTGTACACAGTGGAGGTTGCATCGCCTGCCCATGTTCCAGACCACTACTGGCTTTTTATCTTTTGAGAACTGCAATAAATGCGAGGGAAGTTTGCCTGAATCCCGGCCATACCTGAGCGCGTCTGAAGGCTCAACTGTCCCGCAATATAGTTTTGAAATACCTATCAATTGAAAATCTCCATTTTGTTTTATGTAAAATATATACGTTTATATTAGATGTATAAGTAATCCTCTTTTTTCATTGAATCGTACATTTATGGATGATGAATATTGCACTAGATCCTTTTCTATGTAAAAAGTGATGCCATTTTTGTGGTACGTGACATCACCCGAAAGTGCGCCATCCATGGGCCTTATCTCAAGTCTGGGACAGCATCCCCCACCTGATATAAATATCCGCACTGCTTTTTGTTCTGCTTTGGCCAATTCGTCTTTTATAACCTGGACAGCATCATCTTCAATAAAAAGATCGCTCATTAAAATATCAAATTCCTTTTGTACTTCGTTAATAAGTGCCTCAAAGGTATACTCTTTAGATATAATATTAACTTGCAATTTATATATATTTAATGTTTTGGATGTTGGATCACCAATAGCTGCCACAACAAGGTCCTGAGAATTCAATGCTTCTGTGAGCGTGTCCTGAACGCCCATTTCAGAAGCCAGTTCGAACAGGTTTCTAACCATCATTGAACTGGTAAATGCAATCGCATCAACTTTTTTTTCAATCAATGCCTGTATCAGTTCCTCCTGTTGTGCATTTCGTTTGGGTCTGGCGATCTGGTAGACCTGGGTCTCGAACACTTCGGCCCCTGCCTTTTCCAGCCCCTCTACAAGAATGGGCGCACCATGGGAACTCCTGGCTATCTCAACCACTTTACCTTTCACGTCCGGTGCTATAGCCTGAACCAAACACTCTGAACTGTATGATTGGGGAACAAATGAAATCGTAATTCCTTTGGTTTGTGCAGCTTCCCTGGTCTTGGGACCTATGGCAATAGTCTTACAGCGGTGTAAAGCCTGTGTGAACTCTTCCCTATCAGCTATTTTATCCAGGGTATGATCGATCCCGTTAGCACTGGTCAATATCACGATATCTGATCGTCCGGCCAGCACCCTTGCAACAAAACCATCAAAATGCTCATCCTTTTTGTCCAATATCTCTATCAATGGAGCCGAAATAGCCTCAAAACCTGCTGCCTGGCAAAGATGAATGGATTCTGCCTCATACCGCTTAGGTCTCATTATCGCGATCAATGGATTTGCCATAATAACCTACCGGACTTTTTGTTCACCCAGTTCATCATGCAGGCTGACCACTCCGCCAATAATGGTAATAGCAGGTGCCTTGACACCCTTCTCTTTGGCCAGATCTACTATATTTTCCAGGGTACCAACCGTGGTTCTTTGGTCCGGCCTTGTGCCCCTTTCGATCAAAGCGACGGGCGTTTGCGGATCTTTGCCGTGGCGCAGTAATTCATTGACATTTCGCGGCAGCATGCTGACACCCATCAGTATCACAATGGTCCCGCTAAAACGTGCCAGTGCATCCCAATCAAGAGCAGAATCATCTTTTGTCGGGTCTTCATGTCCGGTAATAAAGGTCACCATGCTGGCATGGTCCCTGTGGGTCACAGGTATACCTGCATAGGCCGGTGCTGCAATAGCAGAGGTGATCCCTGGCACAATTTCCACCTCGATGCCTTCCTTCACCAGCACCTGTGCCTCTTCCCCGCCTCGTCCGAACACATAAGGGTCGCCGCCTTTTAACCTGACCACCTTCTTCCCCTCTTTGGCTTTTTCTACCAGAACCTGGTTTATCTGATCCTGTTTCAGAGTATGGCTGCCTGCATATTTTCCGGCATCGATCTTTTCGGCACGTTCAGGCATGCTTGCTATGATCTTTTGTCCGGGAAGCTGGTCATATACGATAACCTCAGCCTCATCAATGAGCCTGCGTGCCTTGATGGTAAGCAGGTCGGGATCACCGGGGCCGCTGCCAACGAGATATACTTTGCCGGATTTTGTGCCTTTCATAAGATTTACTCCGTTTTCATAAGGGAATATTTTTTTTTATATCGTTCTGAAAGTATGATATACTTTCCTGAGGAGTATAATCGTATTCACTAAAGAAGATGGTGAAGAACAACTGCCTGCAATTCTGCAGCCATTAAAATTAAGAGCAATAGTACCTATAATAATTTTATACTATAATGACTTATAATCCACTATGACTACAATCCAGATTAGCGATGCTCTCCATCAGGAATTAATTAAAAGGAAACTCTTTGACAGGGAGACCTATGAAGAAGTAATCTGGGACCTGGTAGAAGATACCAAAGAGCTGAATGACCAGACTAAAAGGGATATTGCAAAAGCCAGAGACGAAATAAAAGCCGGTAAGGTTCATACACTTGCCCAGATTAAGACCGAACTGGGACTATGACGTACGGCATATTATTCTCTGATTGTGCATTAAAACAATTGAAAAAATTAGAGATAAATGTCCAGGAGAGAATTATCTCAACACTGGAACGAATCAGGATCCGGCCACATGCTCATGTGACCAAGCTTGTTGGCGACCCGGGTTACCGGCTAAGGGTGGGTGAATACAGGGTAATTCTGGATATTGATGATGGTAATCTTGTTATCCTGATCCTTAAAGTAGGTCACAGAAAAAAGATATACAAATAATATCGATATATAAAAATCCTGCCTCTTGCAAGATGTTCTACATTCCTGATAGCTTTTCAACCGCTTCTTTTACCAGCTCAGCACCACCCTGCTGTGCAAGTGCATGACCCAGCCTGGCAGCTTCCTCTTCACAGCTGGCAAGAGGGACGACCTCATCCACCTTGACAAATCTTGAGCCGTCCAGTGCAAGTACTTCTGCTCTTATCCTCACATTATCACCTTCAGTCTCTGCAAAAGCAGCGATAGGGACGAGGCAGCCGCCGCCCAGTATGCCGATCACAATACGTTCAAGCCTGGTCTCCAGGTTGCTCTGTGGATGGTCCAGTAAAGCTACTGCTTTGTGTGATTCTGTACCCCTGGGTGTTACTATTGCCACAGTTCCCTGGTTTGCAGAGGGACAGAAATGATCAGGATCAAGCTGGTATACATCCAGTTCCCAGCCCATACGCTGCAGCCCCGCCTCTGCAAGCAGGATACCGTCATACTGGCCTTCCTTCAATTTCCGACGCCTGGTATCTATGTTTCCACGCAAATCCTTGATAGTCAGGTCGGGCCGGTACCTTAGCAACTGGGACCGCCTGCGCATGCTGGTAGTACCTATCACAGCCCCTTGTGGCATCTCATCCAGGGTTGCCCCGTCCCTGGTCAGCAATACATCATACGAAGAGTCGCGCTTCAATACAGCAGCAGTGGCTAACTCCCCAGGACGCTCTGTAGGCATGTCCTTCATGCTGTGCACGGCAATATCAAGTTCACCTGAAAGCATCCTGTCATCAATATCACGTACAAATGCACCCACACCAGGCACTTCATGCAGGGGCCGGTCAGTGAACAAATCGCCGCTGGTCTTTATAATCGTCCTTTCAGTCTCGAATCCCCTTTCTTTTAACAGGGCTGCAACAAGATCAGCCTGCGCCAGAGCCAGTGCACTTCCCCTAGTCCCAATGATCATCAATTGGGCCTCAGGTTTTCTTCGTAGGCTTCCACTGTTTTATTCAGGTCCTCTTCTGTATGGGCAGCAGATAGGAAGTTTGTCTCAAACTGGGAGGGAGGCAAAAACACACCGCTATCCAGCATCCTGTGGAAGAAATCAAAATAACCCTGCTTATCACATTTCAATGCTTCCTGGTAATTGGCAGGACTGGGGCCAAAGAATATCTTGAACATAGAACCCACACCGCTCACATTATAATCCAGTCCCAGGTCGTTCACTGAATCACGCAGCCAGGCCCTAAGGCTGTCTCCCATCTGGTTCACATTTTCATGGACCTTCTCTTTTTCAAGCACATCCAGTGTAGTAAGGGCTGCTGCCAGTGACAACGGATGACCATTAAAGGTCCCTGCCTGGTACACCTTACCAGCTGGAGATATCTGTTCCATAATTTCTTTTTTGCCACCGATCGCTCCTATGGGAAGACCGCCGCCCAATATTTTTCCAATGGTGGTCATATCTGGGGTCACATCATAATATTCCTGCGCTCCACCCATGGCAAGCCTGAACCCGGTTATTACTTCATCAAAGATGAGTACAATATCATTTTCCTTAGTCAGGGCCCTGACCTCTTCAAGATAACCTTCCTTTGGAAGAATTGGGCCGATATTTCCCATTACAGGTTCCATAATTACAGCTGCAACTTCACCGCTGTAACTATCCATTGCCTGCGCCATTGATTCGATATCATTGAAAGGTACCTGGAGTGTGTGTTTTGTAACATCCCTGGGTATGCCCAGTGAATCCGGTGCACCCAGCGTGGTGGCTCCGCTTCCGGCTTTGACCAATACAGCATCATGGGCTCCATGGAACCCGCCTTCTATCTTGATGATCTTGGTTTTGCCAGTATATCCCCTGGCTGCCCTTATAGCTCCCATGGTGGCTTCCGTGCCTGTGGAAACGAATCGGACCATGTTAATGCTGAGGTAATTGAGGCTGATGCGCTGGGCAAGGTCTACTTCCATTTCCGTAGGTGTGCCGTACAGCCATCCGTTGTCTAGCTGGTTTGTAATTGCTGCTTTAATAGCCGGGTGGTTATGTCCCAGTATGAGCGGGCCGTATCCCATGCAATAATCTATGTAAGTGTTTTCGTCAATATCTGTAAGTTTAGAACCACTTGCGCTTTCAGTATAGAATGGATAAGGGGAAATGGCCCTTACCGGACTGCTCACTCCGCCAGGGAGTAGATTTTTTGCTTTATTAAATAATTTATTGGATCTTTCACGGGTCATATGGATACCTCTGGGATGTTAATGAGTATATAATTTTTTATATCTGCCATTTTTTTTCCAGATTTTAACGAATTGAATGGGGGTTTTTGCATATATGTTGTTGCTTTTCTGATGATATGTTGTTGTTTTGTTCAGATTTATCAGATAATTCAGATTTATCAGAAAAATATATGTATTCTAAAAACAAATGGTCAGTGATGAATATGGCTGAAAAAGATGAACATAGATGTGCAAGCGATATTGGGATCAGCTGTTGTAAGGTTGAGGCTGTCATAAGTGTAGATGACAGGGGTCAGATGGTGCTCCCAAAAGACATACGTGAGAAAGCAAAAATAAATGCCGGTGATAAATTGGCTGTGATCAGTTGGGAAAAGGACGGGGAAGTCTGTTGTATTTCCCTGATCAAGAACGAGGGTCTGGCACAATTAGTGAAAGAGATGCTTGGCCCTTTGATGAATGAAATAATGAAAGAATAGGAGGTGTTTCAACATGGAGAAGTCTAAGATTAAAAAAGCAGTACAGGACAGTTATGCTAACATTGCAGTAAAGGAAAGTTCCTGTTGTTCACTGGTCAACCTGTGTTGCGGGGGATCTGATATTGTACACGATATCAGCAGAAAAATCGGATATTCAGATGAAGAGCTCAAAGCAGTCCCGGAAGGAGCCAATCTGGGTCTTGGCTGTGGTAATCCTGTGGCACTGGCTTCACTTAAAAAAGGTGAAACAGTACTTGATCTGGGTTCAGGTGCCGGGTTTGACTGTTTCCTGGCTGCAGACAAAGTGGGGACTGAAGGAAAGGTCATTGGTGTGGACATGACACCCGAAATGGTCGAAAAAGCCAGAAAAAATGCTCTGAAAGGCAATTATACCAACATTGAGTTCAGGCTGGGAGACATTGAAAACATACCTGCTGATAATAATGATTTTGATGCGGTTATCTCAAACTGTGTTATCAATCTCTCTATTGACAAAGGCAAGGTCTTTAAAGAGGCATTCAGGGTATTAAAGCCAGGTGGACGGTTGATGGTCTCAGATATTGTGCTCTTGAAAGAACTGCCTGAGGAATTAAGAAATTCAATCGACGCATATATTGGGTGTATGGCAGGTGCTATACTGAAAGACGAGTATCTGGAAGCGATCGTAAATGCGGGTTTTCATGATGTTCAGATTCTTGATGAAACCCAATTTGCAGTTGATCTGATGGCTAATGATCCAATCGTAAAAATGATGCTAAAGACCTTGAACATATCCTTCGAAACTATAAAAGAGGTTAATGATTCGATTGTAAGTTTGAAAGTCAGAGGATACAAACCAGATTGATAAGAATCTCAAATAATTTTTTTAAAGCAGGATCATGGAACTGATAAGCAGGGTCGTACGGTCGAAAGAAGAAGCTAAGACCAGTTATGATAAGCTGAGCAGATGGTACGACCTCCTGGTCGGCCGAAGCGAGAAAAAATTCCGGGACAAGGGTCTCGATCTCCTCAATGTCCAAGGCGGTGAAAAGGTACTTGAGATCGGATTTGGGACCGGGCATTGTACCCTGGCTCTGGCACAGTCAGTGGGATCAACCGGCACAGTATATGGAATTGACATCTCAGAAGGGATGTTGGATATTACTACCTTTAGAATTGAAGATGCCGGGTTGTCTGGGAGAGTAGAACTGCAATTAGGAGATGCGGTTAATCTCCCGTTTCCGGATGATTTTTTTGACGCGGTATTCATGAGTTTTACCCTGGAATTATTTGATACACCTGAGATCCCGGTTGTACTTCAACAATGTCAAAGAGTGTTAAAACATGGTGGACGTATATGTGTTGTTTCCATGTCCAAGGAAGGAAGATCCGGATTAATGTTGAGATTATATGAATGGGGACATAAAAAATTGCCCAGTTATATTGACTGCAGACCAATTTTCGTAAAAAGGTTTTTGGAAAAAGCAGGTTTTAATATCCGGAAGACGTGCACTATCCGATTGTGGGGATTGCCTGTAGAGATCGCTCTGGCAGATAAGCCTGATTTGTCTGAGATCATTCAGTGACCAGTTTTCTGTAATACCGTTCCTTCTCACTGAATATACAGCCGCAGTATGGCTGGCGGTACAGCCCCATATCCCTGCACAACTGGTATGTCACGTTATAACCTTCCCTGAAATCCTGGTAATAGAAATCCACACCATACTCTGATGCTAAAGTTTCCGCAACATCCTTTATCATTTCATGTTTCTGGTATGGAGATATCAGGAGTGTAGTAGTGAAAGCAGGAATGCCTTTGTCTGATGCCTGCCGGGCTGCTTCCTGAAGACGTATGTGATAACAAATGCTGCACCTGTCTTCCACTTCAAGTGTTTTTTTGATAAACTCTTCCAGCATATAATCATCTTTGTACACCATATCCAGTTCCACTGCCTCTGCATATTGCTGGAGTGTTTCCAGTCTGCGGCGGTATTCGGTAAATGGATGGATATTAGGATTATAGAAAAAACCAATTGGGTCGAAACCATCGTCTCTTAGTTTTTGTATCGTATATGTTGCGCAGGGGGCACAGCAGATATGCACTAACATCTCCATATTCGGTTTCACCAACTATTAATAATAATTGGGATTATGATATAAATGGTATTAATCTTAATGGGGCTGTTCTATTGTGGAACTTTCAGATAATGCATTGAAAGTATTGAGGCGCAGATACCTGATGAAGAATGAACAGGGAATCGTAATAGAGACACCTCAAGAAATGTTTCGAAGGGTTGCCAGATATATAGCCTCAGCTGACGGCATATATGGAGAAGAAAGTGCTGAGGACGAATTCTTTGCAGTAATGTCGGATCTTGAGTTTTTGCCCAATTCTCCCACGTTGATGAATGCTGGTACGAGAATAAAACAGCTTGCCGCATGTTTTGTCCTGCCTGTGGGAGATTCCCTTGATGAGATATTTGAGACCCTGAAAAATGCTGCACTCATTCATCAAAGCGGCGGTGGCACCGGGTTCAATTTTAGCAAGATAAGACCAAAAGGCGATATTGTGGGAAGTACAGGCGGAATTGCCAGCGGGCCAGTATCATTTATGAAGGTATTCGATGCAGCCACCCAGGCCATTAAGCAGGGAGGTCGCCGCAGGGGGGCCAATATGGGGATACTGAATGTAGACCATCCCGACATTATTGAATTCATTACTGCAAAACATGACCCTGGTATTCTTACAAATTTCAATTTATCTGTAGCAGTAACCGACCGGTTCATGCAGGCCGTGGAGCAGGGAGCTAGTTATGAACTAGTGAATCCCAGGACGGGTAAAGTCACAGAACGTAAGGACGCACTTGAAATTTTCGAGCTCATTTCAGAATCGGCCTGGAACAGCGGGGAACCAGGCATGATATTTCTGGACCGCATCAACCGGGATAATCCCACGCCCAAATTGGGATTGATCGAAGCCACCAATCCGTGCGGTGAACAACCACTATTGCCATATGAAGCCTGCAACCTGGGTTCAATAAATCTTGACAAAATGGTATATAACGGTACGATTAATTATGAAAAACTGGGTAAAACAGTGGATATTGCAGTTCATTTCCTTGATAACGTGATAGATATGGAACAGTTTCCCCTGGAAGCCATCAGCACTATAGTCAAAAAAAACCGCAAGATCGGCCTGGGAATCATGGGTTTGCTGATATGCTCATCCATTTGGGCATACCATACAATTCATCTGAAGCAGTAAAAGTGGCAGAAGACGTGATGAGCTTTATCTGTGATAGGACAACACAGATCTCAGCAGAATTAGCAGACCGCAGGGGTGTGTTTGAAAACTTCAATGGCAGTATCTATGATGCCCCAGATAAGCCAAGGGTACGCAATGCCACCCGGATAACAATTGCACCCACGGGAACGGTTAGTATTATTGCAGGATGCAGCAGCGGCATCGAACCTATTTATGCAGTATCATATCTCAAGACCGTCATGGAAGGTGAACAACTGCTGGTCACAAATCCGTATTTTAACAAGGTCGCAAAAACAGAAGGGTTCTACTCGCCAGAACTGATCAGGAAAATGGCTGCTGCAGGTTCGCTCCAGGATATGGATGAGGTGCCAAAACATGTGCAGCAATTGTTCGTGACATCCCATGATATCGGGTATGAATGGCATATCAGGCTGCAGGCTGCTTTCCAGAAATATGCTGATAATGCAGTGTCAAAGACCATTAATTTTAAACATGATGCTTCAAAAGAGGATGTGGGCAGAGCATTCAAACTGGCATATTCCCTGGGATGTAAAGGTATTACCGTGTACAGGGACCGCAGCCGTGATCAACAGGTATTGACCACAGTGGATGATCTATTATTGGATTGCGACTATTGTGGAGCTGTGCTTAACCCAACATAAAAAAGAAAAAAAAGAGGCTTAATTTTTAGATTGCGCGTACGCTACAATTGCCTCTTTTACTCCCCATCTAAATGCCACCACAATGGCGAATCCCCAGGCCAATGGTCCCAGGAATATATAGAATATGCTGGTATTGATAAGCATGACATCCAGTGCCATCAGGGTTACTATGAGGAATAAAAATCCTCTTAATATTGGTCCCATCACTTCTGCACCTTCCACATTCATGCCTTTCATGGTAGCTTGAATATAATCCATGAAGAAGTCAATGGCTAACAACCCTACGATCAATATCAGGATTCCTGTGAAAAGACTTGGGAGGTAGTTTATCACACCGACCAGGAAATTTGTTATCAATGTAAACTGCAGGATCTCAACGGCAGCAGTAATGAATATCAAATAACCAAACAACTTTATCAAACCTGAAATTATGGATGATGGAGCCAGTCCGCTTGCTGCCATTGGTCCTCCAACATCACTTCCCATGATCTTATCATCAACCCCGGTTGCCATTATGATCTTTTTGACCAGATTGCCTATGAAATCAACGATTAACAGGCCAATGATCAACACAACAAGTGCTGAAATGATAAGAGGTATGAACTCGATTATGTGAGTAATGAAATTTGCTACAATCTGAATATCCAGTATATCAATAATGATCACTGCAAAGATCAAATAGACGAACCATCGGATTACAGCAGCGAAAAAACCTACTATGCTCATCTCGGCTTTTTTTATTATATCTCCTATTACAGTTTTCTCGAGAAGATCGTCTAATCCTATTTTATCCAGGATCGCTGAGCCGAATTTTCCCAGAAGTTTCCCTAATATCCATCCTAAAATTGCAAGTCCTATGACTATTATTAGCGTTGGAACAAAACTAATGAACAGATCAGACATATTGGTTAAACTATCAGTTATTGAATTTGCCATAATTAACACGCTCCAAAAATTGGCTCCTTGAAGAAACCTTAAAAATAATTGTATTTCATACTATTTGAATTTTTGCCACATATCGAATATTTTTATATAAATCAAATGTTATTCCTGAAGGTAACAAATGGGTGGAAAAAAGAAAAATAATGTGCGATTTTTTAGCATCTGCAATTAACGTTTCTATTATTCCCCATTTGAATACCACCAAAACGTTACGGTGTTGAATCCAGAAGATTTCACCTGTTTGTATATCTGCTTTTCACTGTTCCTATAAGCACCACGAATAATATCACCGGGATAAGTGAATACCCGCCGATCCACAATCCGGATTCCAATCCCCCGATACTCTGGATAGATAGACGTGTAATGAGGTTTAAGGGAGAATTTGTAAAAAGATAAGAGATCAGGAATGAAATAATCAATAATAGCGAATAAAACAACTGTGAAAGCCCCCGTTCTTTGAACACCAGCGATATAATACTGCTTGCAAGCACCAGTATCAAAGCGATGATAAGAACAAATAATAGTATCGCTGCGACATTATATATCACAATCCCGTTTAACATCAAGAGCAGTATCCATACAAATGCCTGTACGGGCGCGATAATTACTGTTAATAACATTTTTCCACTCACAATATCCAGTAGCGATACAGGAGTGACAAGTAACAGGTCAAGTGTTTTTAGCTCAAATTCTTCAGTGATGAGATCAACTGCCACTCCACCCGAAATAAATGCCGGAGTGAACATCAGAAGCGGCAGAAGTGCCACATACAGGAATTCAAAATAGGTCGATGAAGTTCTGGATTCATCCATTATATTTAGATCAAGAGGCGTGTAGCCTGCTATACGCTTGATCCTGATATCCCGTACACTCTGCTCAAATTTTTCAAGTGGTTCTTTTAGCTGCATTGAGACCAATATAGCTTTAAGGTCAGATTTAGGGAGATATATCTCCATATTTATTATTCCATACCCTTGGGACGGTTCATCAGATATCAGGATAATGGCCTCCACCTGTCTGGACTGGAAATCGGTATATGCATCTCCAAAATTCTCATACGGGATGAGGGAAACTCTACTATTTCCAAAAAATTGATACAATTCATTATTGTTATTATTATCCACCAAGGCAATATTGGTATTTTTCAGTTTAAGCTCTCCAAGAGCTGACGGATCATAGAATGATGCCAGTCCAAATACTAAAAATGTAGAGAACAATGCAATAAAGAACTGGATCAGCACTATTAGCAGGAAGGTTTTTTCAGTTTTTAGTCCACGAAATTCCTTTTTGGAAATAGATATCACATTGCGTGGTGTTATTTTTATATCAGCCAAATAATACACCCCTCAGAATAAATATATTATACAGACTGTGAATAATCCCTGCCAACACGACCAGGGGAATGTAGTATTTTACACCTCTATTATACAACCCCAGGGAGATGATCATCACACCTGCGATGTGAATGATTAGCGGAATGAGCAGCAGTGCTCCCATATTCATAACCAGGCCAAATACCGATGTGGCTATTGGAGCTAATGTAATAATTAGCAAGAGTTTTTCACCCACGAAAAAACCTGCTCCTGCAAATACTGCTAACATTACAGCACTTTTGAAGTTCATTGGCACCAGTCCTTTTTTCATCAACGTGAATATACCAATTGACTTTACTATCTCTTCAATAAGCGCTGATAAGAATATCATGGTAAATACTGAAAAGGGAAATGGTAGGTTAAAGAGCATGACAATCAGCATTAATTGTGCCATGAAAACAAACGGGATCAAGATGATACTTAACAGGAATACAGAACCAAAGGGGCCGATAAGATACAGTTCAATGCAGTCAAGTATCTTTTCTGTAATGGGTTTTTGGGTAAACAGGTCCTCTTCTCTAAAAATATAGGTCCCGAATACATAAACTGATACAGCTACAAAGTAGAACGGAAGGGTTGAAAAGATATATTCGTTCAGCTCTATGGTATTTTCTTCAATTAGGTGCACGATCAATGTCATGGGAGATATGGAACTTACCACATGGACATTAGCAAATACGGCAGGGAAGAAGAGATATCCTGATACGATCACTGTCAAAAATACCGTTGCAAAAGTGAGTTCTTTAAAACTGCGCGATAAAATTGCAGAGAAAAAGGAGAGGGCAAAAAAAAGCAGCACTATTGGAAATAACACTGCAAGGATCAATATACTATTTTTTAACATCTCCAGGTCCAGGGGTAAACCTTTGATAAATAAGGTGACTACACCCAGAATTCCCATTGTGACAAGAAGATAGGGTACGGTTTTCCCGATCACTATATCCATCCCCCTAAGCGGTGCAACGAGCACAAGCTGGCACTTTCTATTGGTACGCTCATCCATTATGCTTGAGGAATAGAACTGTGAAATAAAATATATGGGGAAGACGAAGATAAATGAGTACAGTATCGAGGTAAATGGAATTGGGGGGTTGAAGGTGGTTGGAGTTGCGAATTCCTGTTCATTGAACAGTTTTCCATTACTTTTTGGTTGGAGATCAGTAATAGTTGTAGGAACTGTTTCATCAGCATCTGCTTCTTCTCGTTCTAAAGCACTTATTTCGTCCTGGTTTGAACCTGGTGTCCCGGATCCTTCAGATGTTGCAGGAGTACCACTATCTGTTCTGAGAACCTGGAAATTCTCCTGTCTCTCCAGATAATGTATTGTGAGCCATACCGGATGGGTGTTATTAATATCATTGAACGATATCAGGACCGATTCCCGATAATTTTTCAGTGCAATTTTCAATGCTTCAATAGCAGCCGCTGATTTTCTTGTACCGCTGCCGTACACATTGGTACCAATTATCACCACATCAGCCTTATCCCCTATGTTTCGTGCAGTATATTTATCCACGATCCGGACTTCAAATCTCTGGTCGGTCTCGATTATTGATACAAGATCAGGATCGGTTACTGCTACCTGGTAGATATCGTTATTCATATTCAGGCCGGTCCGGACTGCGGCATAAGATGCGGCAGTGAGCAGGATTAACAATATGAATAACAGGAGCAGTGATTTTCTATCAAATCGTTGTTTTGATCTGATAAATTCCCATTTCGCGATTGTGACCCAGCCATGCATTAGATTTATATTTATGTCAATTATATAAATACTATTCACAAAGTGGTTTGATCATGATTGAAGTTGCAGGACTTACAAAGCAGTACGGGGATTTCAAAGCAGTAGATGAACTTACTTTTTCAGTGGAAAAAGGTAATATATTCGGGATCGTGGGGCCTAATGGTGCTGGTAAGACAACTACATTGAAGATGTTAGCCGGACTGATAGGGCAGAGTGAAGGTACGATCAGAATAAAGGGATTTGATCTGAAAAAGGAACCTGTCAGGATCAAAGCCTTTCTGGGATTTCTACCTGAAGAATCCCCGCTTTATGAAGAAATGTTTGTTGAGGATTATCTGTTATTTTTTTCAGAACTTTATAATCTCGACAAAAAAAGTGCTAAAATGAGAATTCCTACTCTGCTAAATGACCTGGCACTTGTTACGAATGGAAAAAAGATTGGGGATATGTCGAAAGGCATGAAGAGGAAAGTTGCCATTGCACGTTCGTTGATCAATGATCCTGAAGTACTGATCTATGATGAGCCCACATCCGGACTTGATCCCATGACTTCAAAGTTCATTACTGATTACCTATCTTTATTGAAGAACAAGGGGAAGACCATAATATTCAGCGCCCACAACCTGTATCAGGTGGAGACTTTGTGCGACCATATCCTGATCATGAAGAGTGGAAAGACAATCACGCTCGGTACAATGGATGAGATACGAAAACAATTTGGCAACATATTATATCGGATCACGTTTTTGGTGAATGATGTATCTGATTTTACAATAACAGAGGTTGAGAAGAATAATGGACAGTATGTGGTTACTGCCAGTGATATAGAATTAGTGAATCTCACTACTGCATGGGTGGCGTCTCGAGGTGGCGAGATAATTGATATAAAAACGATCGAAATGTCGCTGGAAGAGATCTTTTTGGAACTTATGGGTACACTTTGATCAATTTTATGAATCTTGTTTTTTCACTTTTGGTTTTAGGGTATCGTGGATGCGGCATCTGGCTGCTGTACTGCGCCAAGGAGTAATACAAAGCTCCAATTCGACATCATACTGGTTTCACCTGATAATAAGAAACTTTCTTATCTTTTCTATTAACTATTTGTTAATCCTATTCGGGACAGGATGTGAAATAATTGAAAATAAAAATAATTAGTTCGAAAAATGAGATTAAGTCACATGAGATCGGTGAAGAGAAAATTGTCCATTTGGCATTCAGACCTTCAAATAAAGATATTTTTTGAACTTATTCGTAATTGTCCAAATATGGAAGCCATACATATACCAAAATCCTATACACAGACGATATCCAGATCTACCCAGATATTTCTGGAGATGCAAAATATCGTACTCCTGGAAGGTGATGTATGGGGTCATAGAAAGGACATCAATGAATATAATGACATCAAGAAAAAGATTGCCAACATGTGGGGCGAATAAAACGTCATGTAATAAGCTAGGCAGGCACTAAGTAGGAGATGTACACAATATTGGACACTTATTTTATTGCAACCCATGAGAAGACATTTGATTACAAGACGAATATTATACTTATTCTGGTGGAATTTTCTATTATTTGTGCTCAATATATATACTATAGATATAGTAATATACAAAATAACACATATAAAATTAATAACTTGGTGGACTTATTATGGATAAAGTTGAGTTGTTTTCACTCCCAGATATCACTTTTTACAACCCTCCAAAATTTCGAGAGTATCTTGTTAAGAATTATGATTCATCCCAAGTTGACCACGATTTAACGATTATTGTAGGAATTACCAAACATAACAAAATGGACTTTTTTGAAGCACTTCACTCTTTTGGTTTCACGACAGTTCGCAATCTGGGTTCAGTTTCCCACATTAAATTTGATTCGGATGACGTTCTTTTTGAATGTTATGCAACCCACGATGCTGACACAGGAGTAGTAATATTCTATACTAATTATAGGAAGACGAAGAGAAATGAAATTCCTATAATTCGAGCCTTTCTAAGTTCTGATGTAAATACTTACTATTTATTTTTCAAACCGTCTCTCATGAGAGAAATAGCCGAAGAATTGATGGATGGGCATGAAAACCTTGAAATTACAGAGTTCACTGCTCGTCGGTTACCCAATTCTCGTTTTCAATCCCATATTAGACCGAACTATGATCGAACGATTAGTTATTGGGGAGATGATGGAAGAGAAGCTCTTCAAGAATTGGGGTATCAATATGGAGTATTGCCGAGCAGATTTGTCGTAAATATTCCAGAAACAATAAAATTTGTAATCGATGATGAAGGACTCTTTACTTATGCTACGGGGAATCTAAATATATTATTTGATATTTTAGAAAAATCAGTAAATGAATCGAGAAAAACAATGGCGGCTTACGATGGGTCAGACTTTAAAGTTTTACCTGTAAAAACAGCAGGCCGGAGTTTTGATATTCCCAGCAGTACACCTGTTTCAATTAAACTTAATCAATCAATTGAATATCATGATATTAGTGAATTCAAAGCAAAACTCAACAAAGAATATACTATTGTAGATTTCATAGCTAGAGAAGGATCACTATTTTTAAGTTCTGATTTAGTATCAAAGTCAGGGTTTCAATTTCGTATTAAAGCTGATGAAAACCACATTAAGATGTTCCCGGATGGCAAGATGATTTTTTCTGAATTTATGAAATTTTACGAATTTATAATTAAATTAATCGACCCTAGAGCAGAATTCCTGATATAAGGTGGTTGTCTTGAAATGGGTTGGTGACGACGTAGAAAACGATTTCAATCGACTACTCGCATCAAAAGCTAGCAAAGAAGTACGAGTACGAATTAAGGAGATAGAGCCGAATCTCCAACAAACTGAAATCAAATCGTTTGAAAACCACTTTGAAAGGTCTGAATATCATGATAAATTAGTTGATATCTGCATATCGGCTTTTGGACCCGAGAGCAAATGTTATAGTGACCTTGGTTATGCATTTATTTCATCTGAGCCACTTGTTGAACTTGGTGTTAAAAATTTCGATGTTATGATTTATAACGATAAAAAGAAATATGCTATTTTTGTCGAGTGTAAATCTTCTGTGAAATCAAATCGTGGGAAATATATTTCGGATGCATATGAAGCTAAAACGAATGTAATTGAAAATCAGACATATTTAGAGAAAATGTTAGGCGATGAAATTAAAACGATGGAGTTTGTTATTTGCGTTCCATCCCCTAAAACAGATAGTATAGTTCGAGAGCTCGAACGACAGGAAAATGAAGGTGAAATTGATGTCACCTCTAATGATTTATTGTTAATTTGGCAGGTTGACATTTTTGAAGGAGAGGTACTTCAATTATTCACAAGAATAAATTCTAGGGATAATTCGTATAAAAGCCAGCATAATGATATTGAATTGACCAAAATGTTAGGCAGTGATGGGCATGAAGTAAAATCCGAAGTGTTAACAAAATTTTATCCATCTTCGCATCCCTTAACTATTGGTAGTAAAATAGTTACAGAAATTATTACTAAAAATATGCGTGATGGGACTCAAATTAATGTTTTTTCAAAAGAATCCGTAGATATTTTTTGTAAATCCTCTAGAAATCTTGCTCATTATGCTTGTGAAATACTTGGCAAAAATATAGTTAATCATTTTATTGGAGAAAGTAAAAATTTAGGATTAATAGAGGAGTTTGAAGGGGAAGAAGATTTGTTTAAATTTAATCTCGAAGGTAAACGCCTCAATACAATTCTGAACAACTATAAAGAAGAATATAAAAAAGCAATCGTTGCTCGTAAAGTGAGACAAAAAGTAGCAAAGCAAGTTGTTGAGGAATTTTACAAAAATTATCCAGACCTTTCAACTTATGGGGAAAATCTGAAATAAAATACGAACGCAAGGCAAACCCAACAGAATCCTTTGCCTTTTATGTGGTGAGTTCTCCATATCATATCATAACATAACACTATACATGCACTTCGTCTGATCCATCTCTTCTTAAGCTTTCCCGGGCACTATTCCAAAATCCAGTTATTCCAACGAATATATCAGATGCAGATGCCACTACAAATCTGTGAAATCCATGAAATCTGTGTCTTTTAATTTTTCCTGACACGGATTAACGTACTATTATACATTTCGGTAGATTGTGAGGCAGGGTCGCTCCCTCACAAGA
>Ga0114930_10001010_pt1 | contig 27988 bp, 33 predicted proteins | sample AnhtaG_FD_87300 | JGI IMG/M metagenome (GOLD analysis project Ga0114930, IMG submission 87300) | Deep subsurface microbial communities from Anholt, Denmark to uncover new lineages of life (NeLLi) - Anholt_01485 metaG | ecosystem: Environmental > Aquatic > Marine > Oceanic > Sediment | place... | reverse complement strand
AGGGTATACGATTCTAACCACCATACAGCGCCATGATCAGCACCGCCAGCGCTAGGCTGACTGTCACCCATAACAGGTTGCGCTGCAGCCGCCCCGTGTGCCAATGCTGCAAACCCCGGCTTAATACCAGGACAGTCCGTACGGCACGGTGTAGGAAGCCCTCCAGTCCTTCGTGTTCCACGACGCGATAGGTGACGCGTGCCCCATCCACCACCGTCCGTACAGAAGCGCGTAGAAGGCCTTCTAAGCCCTTATGTTCCACGACCCGGTAGGTGACCCGCGCACCATTCACCACAGCCCGTACGGCCAGGGCGACGATCTGTTCTGCGATGCCAACCTCGACCACGGCGTGCAACACCTGGGCCACCCGGGACAACCCCTCTTCCAGGTTGTACACTTCCTCCGCTGGCTGCGCCAAAACGAGAGGTCTCAATCTTGAACGCTTTTGAAGCCGCCACACGGCCAATACCAAAGCCATTACCACCAGCAACGCCGGGGCAGTCGTCGCATAGCGCAACAGGGTCGGCAACGTGGGGATGACCGGCAGCGCCATGCGGCTGGCTACAGCCAGGTGGCGAGCCAGCGGCCCGAAGGCCAACCCGCCAGTCAACACGACGACGCCCAGCAAGCTGATCGTTAACCACGAAAAACCTAAGGGTTTTCCTAAACCCTTAGGTTTTAATAAAAGTCGCCGTGTGGCGCGCGCCGCCCAGGCGCTGGCCAGCGCGACAGAGGCTTCGGCGACGAGTAGCGCACCCAATGCAGCCCCTGCCTCCCGTGCCCACCAGGTCGTCAGCAGACTGAAAGCCGCCAACGCTAACCCGCCCAGGGCAAAGAGGCCCGCTGCGGCTCTACGCTTGTTGGGCGAATCGGAACCCTGAGCCGCATCCGCTGCCAGGAAGAGCAACAGGCGTAGCGGTGTCAGCGCCAGCAAGCCCAGCCAGACGGCCGGTTTGACCCCGCTGGCGGCGACGAAGAGCGCCAACCCGCCCTGTGCGGCCCCGACGTAGACCAGCGCGCCGCGCAGGTCAGCCTGTGTAAACGCTAACAGCATTGCTAGCGCCGCGCCGCCAGCCCCCAGCCAGAGCACCGTTGTCTGCAACGGTCCGGCCAGCGCCAGCAGCGGGGTGACGCGATAGAGTAGATATAAGCCCAGGTTGGGCATGATGGTGGCGTAGAGCCAGGCCTGCGAGGACAGTGTAAGCCGCCGCCCGGGCTGGCTCCAGAGGTGAAAGGGCCAGATACCCAGTTTCACCCCCACCGCCAGGATAAAACCGGCTATGACCAAGCCAAACCGCGTGACGGCCAGCGCACCACCCGCTTCCAACGCCGGACCGATGCTCAAGGTCCCGCTGGCATCCTTCAATATCAAGATAGCGATGAGTAGACCTACGTCGCCCAGGCGCAGGAGCAGGTAGCTGCTCCAGGCTAAGTGGATACCCGCCGAGTTTCGCATTTCGACCAGCGGCGCCAGGGCGATGCACAATGCCACGACCTCAAGCGCGATGTAGCGGGCCAGGAAGTGGTCGGCCAGGAAGGCTATGTTGGTGGCAGCCAGCGCCAGCAACATCACCGCCCGGGACAGGGGTGAATGTTCTAGGCTACCCTCTCCTCCTTCCCCCAATGAGGGGGCGAGCAGGACGAGGAACGCCCCCCACGTGGTCACCAGCAAAGCGTAGAGCCCCGTGGCGTCGGTGGTCAGTCCCATCGAGCCGGTGCTGGGCAGCCACTCGACTGCGACGGCTGGGCTATCCCCAGTATGGGGCAGCAGGGCCAGCGCACACAACGCCGTCAAACCGGTCGCCGTCAGTGCCACCGCGCGGGACAGGCGCGGCCGACGATGCAGCGACAATACCACGCCGGCGGTCAGCAACGGCAGCCCCACGACAGTCATAACCAGTTCGCCCATCGGGTTAACCCCGCAGCTTGTCCAGGAGATCAATATCCCCCGAGGGATAGTGGCGGAAGATGTTCACTATCAAGGCCAGTGCGATGGCGATCACGATTGTCTCGACCACCAGCGCCGAGATGACCATCGTCTCAGCAAAGCGTACGTCCCCGCGCAGGTGACCGGCGTGTACCAGGCTCAGCGTAACGCCCTGGAGCATGATCTTAAGGCCAAACACCTGCTTGATGACGTTGCGCCGGGTGAGCAGACAGAACAACCCTATCAGGAACAATAACACGCTCAGTGACGTATTGAATAAATCCAGCCAGGGCACCGTCTCCACACTCATTCGTCGTCACCCTTACCCTTGGGCAACAACGCGGCAATACCCAGCGCACCAACGAAGATCAATCCCACCTGCGCAGCCAAGTCGAGGCTGCGGCTCTCCCAGAACCACTGGCGGAATGAGTCCACACGGGCGTCGTCGGGTGGGGCCATGAATTGTTGACCGATCAACAGACCACCGATCAGCAGCACAACCACAACGCCGACCCAGGCGACGTGTTCACGGTCCATGTCGTTGCCTCCCCATCGTCTCGGTCAGGCTAATGGCGATGATAAATAGAACGCTGATCAACCCAGCCCCCACGCTTAACTCAAAACCGCCCGCATAGGGCGCGTTGAGTAGGAAAAACAGAGTCGCCAGAGCCGCGCTGCCCACTCCTAGCGCGACGGCCGCACGCAGCAGGTTCCTGGACAGCACCGCCGTAATGGCGCTGACGAGGATAACTGCTGCCAACGCGACGTATACCAGGGTCATCATTTGTGGCCCCTTCCATAGCTGTTGGCTGTTAGCGAAAGTTGCTAGTTGGACTGCTGACTACTGATCGATGGCTTGCTTAGCAGATAGGTGATTACAGCACCAATTGTAAAGGTCAGTACGCCGGCAAGAGACGACACGGAAAGTTGCAGATCCGCCGGCCAAAGGCCAACGAACGAGCCACAGATCAACCCCAGGATGACGTAGAAGGTCACGGCCGGCTGCCGTTTCAGAGCCAGATCAATCAACCGGGAGCAAATAAAGATCCCCGCCCCGGCTCCTATCGCCACTGAAATAATCACCCCCCAGTGAACGGGAGGACTAGTTAGGGAAGTAAGAGCCTCCATAATTGGCCCATAGATTCCTGCCAGGAGGAGGACATATGAACCGTCCATGCCTGGCGTCACCATCGCCCCCCCGCCTAAAAAGCCGACCACGGCGAAGAATAAAAGGACCAGGAGAGAAGTTGTGCCGACAGAGAAGTTTATACTAACCCCACGCTGCTTTATTACTCCCAGGAAGACCACCAGCCCCAATCCCAGGATAAAACCTACAACCCTGGACACGGAGGGCTTCATATCGTGATGCATCTTTACGACGCCCGGAATGCTACCCACGACAAGGCCGATGAAAAAGAATTGTGTCGCCGCCGGATACCGATCCAACACAATGGTGGCCAGATTTGCGAAGGCTAATACCCCGCCAACGACTCCAATGCCCAAGGGAAGCAAGAAAAGAAGATAATCTTGTTTCATCTCCCTACTTGTGAAGAAATTGCCAACCGCCTCCACAAACTGGTTATATATTCCCATCAACACCATAAATGTACCCCCGCTGACGCCAGGCACCATGTGGGCAATTCCCATTGCCATACCTTTTAGAACCAGGTTGATGAATTTCATTGTGCTCTTCTTTGTGTAGTGCGTTTCATAAATTATGCTGGCAATTGAGCGGTCAAGTTGTTTTACTGTGAGCCGATCAGTCCGGCTCCGGCTGCCAATTCTTGCATCTCTTGAGTGATCTGATGCCTGCGAGCCATTTGTACATACATCGTCAACTCATCAATTAGACGTTTGGTGTTAGACACTGCCTCTTCCATCAATTGATAGCGCGCCGAATGTTCGGCGACGGTCGAATCCAGGAGGCATTCATAAATGCTAATGGCACTTGCCTGCTCGATTATGCGTTTGATCAAGCTCCACGGATCGGTCTCGATGATCGGGGGAGGCCAGGGTTCATCTACGCTTGGTTGTACTGTGGGTGGAATCTTTGGGGGAATCAGTCGTACTACCGTCGGCGCATAGCGTCCAGCGCTCAGGTAGAAATTATAGAGCACATCTACCGCGTCCAAATCCCCGCCCTCGAAAGATGACAACCAATGACGAGCCAAGTCGCACGCTAAACGGTAGGATGGAAGCGAAGTTGCCGAGAGGACATCCGACCAGGCCAGTGTACGCTGCTGACGCTTGAAGATGCGGATTACACGGGAACCTAGTGCCCAAAGATCAACCTGGATACCATCGGTTTTGTGTTTTTCAAGGTATTGCTCGGTATGTTCGGCAATCACTTTGTTGAAGCGACCGCAAAGTCCACGCTCGCTTCCGATGACAAGAACTGCAATCTGTGACACGGAAGGAGGTTTACTTCCTAGCCCACGCTTGCCAGGCTGGAGTGAAGGCAATAGGGATGGTAACAGGCTCATCAGGTATTCCCGGTAGCGCGTTGCAGCCACCTTCCGCTTCAGCGCCGCCTGCCAGCTTCCCAGTGAGATTGTGCGCAGTGCTCCTAGCAAGGGATCAACGCCTCTGATATTAGCCAGACGATTCTGGGTGCGTTCAAGATCTTCAGCCATTTGCGGTTAATATTTCTCGAAACGATCAAGGTTCCATACGAAGACGACGGCGAAGCCGATGTCAGCGATTACCGTTTCTGTATTTTCCTCAGATTCCACACTGATCTCAACCCGGCAATGTCTATGTACAATTTCCAGGACTTCCTCCAGATCATCTTCCTCGATGGCGATATAGAGCGTCATTTGCGATTGACGCAACATGCCCCCCCGGCTTTCAGTGAAGGTCGCCGTGTGTCCAATATCGACCAGGGCACCCAGAACGTTCTCTGCCTCATCCCGAGGTACCACAACCATCACCATTTTCTTCATGCCCTGTCTATCCTTTCGAACCATGCGTTACGAACATCTTCCAATGAATCGGTGAACGCCTGGCGGACCTCTTCGGTAAGCTCCCCGTGACGGTTGATTTCGTGGACGAGGTGCGGGTGATTGGTCTTAAAATGGCTAATCAGGTCGTCTTCAAATGCGGCGATGCTTTCGAGACCGATCTCGTCCATGTACCCTTCTGTGACCGCGAAAAGGATCAAGACCTGCAAAGCTTGGGAGAGGGGTTGGTGGACGGGCTGGGTGAGCACTTTCTGCAAACGGCTACCGCGCTCGATTTGATGTTGAGTGGCCTCGTCAAGGTCGGTGCCAAAGCGGGCGAAGCGGGCTACTTCTTCGAACTGGGCCAGTTCCAATCGGAGTTTCCCGGCAACACTACGCATAGCTGCCGTCTGTGCTTTTCCCCCGACGCGCGACACCGAACGACCTATGTCCACTGCCGGTTTGATGCCAAGATTGTACGTATCGGTGTCAAGCACAATCTGTCCGTCAGTTATCGCGATCAGGTTAGTCGGGATATAGGAGGAGAGGTTGCCTCGTTGGATCTCACCGATGGGTAATGCCGTCAGAGAACCACCTCCCGCAGCTTCGCTCAGCTTGGCGGCTCGTTCCAATAAGCGGGAATGCAAATAGAATACGTCTCCGGGATAGGCTTCGCGGCCTGGCGGCCTGCGGAGCAGGAGACTCAATTCGCGGTATGCATCAGCGTGTTTGCTTAGATCATCATAGACGATCAATACATCCTGTCCCATATCTAAGAAATATTCAGCCATCGTGCAGCCGGCGTAGGGCGCTAAATAGCGTAAGGCTGGAGGATCATCTGGTCCGGATAGCACCACAGTTGTGTATTCCAAAGCGCCCGCTTTGCGCAATGTCTCGATGACTGAGAGTGTGGTTGACTTTTTTTGGCCAATGGCGACATACACACAGCGTACACCACTATCATGCTGATTAATGATTGTATCCACTGCTAGTGAGGTTTTTCCCGTTTGCCGGTCTCCTACGATCAATTCACGTTGACCACGCCCAATGGGTAACAAGCCATCTATGATCTTTAGTCCGGTATGTAAGGGCTGGTTCACCGGGGCTCGATCAATGATGCTTGGCGCTCCTCGTTCTAGGAAATTCGATACAACTGCCTCAATCGGGCCCAGGTTGTCGAGTGGTTCTCCAAGTGGATTTACCGCTCGGCCCAAGAGCTTGGGGCCCACCGGCACACGCATCCGCTCATCGTTAGCTGTTACCAGGTCGCCTCCCCGGATGCCTGCATCGCCGCCAAGCAGGATCACATCCAGGTGATAATGATTCAGGTTTATCACCAAGCCTTGAACCCCGGTGGGGAAGGTCACTAGTTCATCGGTGTGCACGAGAGGCAAGCCCGAAAGAGTCGCCACCCCGCTGCCGATATGCTGTACAGTGCCCACATCCTGGAAATGGACCTGGCTGAGGATCTGGCCAGATTTTTCACCCAGCAACTGGATCAGTTGGGATACATCCGGTTTAAGAGGTGAGGGAACTTTATTCGATGGAAGCCTCTGGCCGAGACGTTTCACTGACTCATCTACTGTGACTCTGACTTCTTCCATCCGGCCAATCCGATTGCGTAGAGCCTCAAGCAACGCTGCGATATCTGATTTCCCATCCATCGCTTTAGCCATCAGGGACACGTTCCTTCAGCGCGTTTGAGACATCTTCACGCAATTCGGCTAGTTTGGCGCTGATGGAATTATCCATGACCAAGTCCCCCAGGCGCACGCGCAATCCAGCCACTAGGGCGGGATCTGTCTTCATTTCCAGAAGGACATCATGATCAGCTAACGCACTGAAGGTACGTAACAGCAACCTCTGCTGATCCGGTGAGAGCGGTTGAGCGGAGGTTGTGAAGACTGTGGGGGTGCGTTCGCCCAATGAGCGCCGGATTGCTTCCACTTGCTGAATTTCTTCACTGCGACCAAACTCCCAAATTCGATCATTGAGCTGTTGGACAAGTGAATCGTGAAGCTCCTGCGGCGCAGTCTGTCTGATGATCAGGCCACTAGATTCCAGAATGGCATCCAGCAGTTCATCGTGGAACTCAGCCATCGCTCGTTGCTGTATCTGTAGGGCTTCAGCCTGAGTCTCGGTCAAAATGCGCTCAGCCTCGTTTTCAGCCAATAGCAGGACTTCTCTCCGTTCACTCTCGATTTTTTTCTGCGCTTGGGCAACAATCTCCGCGATTTCTTCCTCAATATTCGCTAAGCGCGTTTCCAAATCTCCACGAAGACGAGCAGCTTCATCCTGATTCTCTTTCAATTCAAGGAGCAGTTGCTTTTTCTCAGATGCGCGTTTTTGCATACTACGCATTACAGGCAGGAAGAGAAAACGATAGAGAACAACGCTCAGAATCAGGAAGTTAATGATCTCAAAAACGATCGTCGATATATCCAATTCGAGCATATGCTAACCCCTAAAAGATTCGATCAACTAGTGGATTGGCGAAGAGCAAGATCAGGATGACCAGCAGTGCGTATATTGCTGTCGACTCCAGCAGCGCCATCGCGATGAGCAGCGTGGTACGCAGGTCTTGGGCAGCATCAGGTTGGCGGGCTATCCCTTCTAACGCTTTGTTCACCGCCCGTCCCTCGACAATTGCTGGGATAGCTGTTCCAATTATAATTCCCACACCGGCGACGATAATCGTGACTATAGTAACCAAGGTTCCAGGATCTAAGTCTGTCATATGCAACTCCTTTCATTCTTCTGATGAAGTATCTTCTTTTTGTGGCTCGCTGTCTTCGAGCCCAGCTGCGATGTAGACAGCAGCTAGAGCGGTGAAAATGTAGGCCTGCAAGAGCCCGGTAAACAGGCTCAACCCGATCAGGGGCAGTGGTGCGATCAAGGGCACGAGTGAAAAGATGATTGCTACAATCAATACCGCGCTAAATATATTTCCGAAAAGACGAAGTGTGAGCGATAGGGTGCGGCTTAATTGCCCAATGATTTCGAGCGGAAGCATGAATATCGGTGATGCTAAGCCCTTCAGATAACCAAGGAGACCTTTTGAGCGTATGCCAAAGTAATGGACGGAAAAGAACACAATCACTGCTAGAGCCAACGGTGTGTTGATGTCGCGGGTAGGGGAATCTAGAAGGGGGATGATGTCGATGATGTTGGCGACGGCGATGAAGATCGCCAGCGAACCAAGAAATGGCAGGAAGGGTTCGGCCGGGCGGCCCATTACGTCCGAGACCATGTCATACAGGAAATCCACCAGAGCCTCCAACGCCACTGGTTGGCGTCGGTTTATGACGATGGACATTAATGTGATTAGGGCGATCATAATCCATGTCGTGGTGACCGTATCGCGCACCGGGATATTGAATAAAGTGAAAACGACATGAGGGGTAATTTCGTCCACATTTATCTCCCAATCAGCAACTTTTCTATACTGAACAGAACTCTACGATAAACTCCAACGGTAGATCATGACCAGCCGGATTAGCCAAAAGCCAGCTAAGGTCAACAGACCTGGGATGACGCCTTGACGGAATGCAGCTAACAACAAAACGGCGATCAACGCCCAACGCAGTATTGCTCCCCCAACGATCTGGCGAACCACAGCTTGAGGTGTTTCTGGGTGCAAACTATTTACCGTTCGAAACTGCATCCAATAATTCACAACGTTTACCAAGGAGCCGGCCACAAACCATAAGCCTGTCATTCGTTCTCCTGTTCACCTACTTGTTCCTGCTCCTGCATCGCCTCTTCTGCACTCCGCCTGTCCACTCGTCGGATAAACCGAGCAACGTTGTAATAACCAACTCCAATACCTAGTATCAACAAACCAAGGGTAAACATATATCCCGTCGCCAACCTGCGATCAAGCAGGTATCCCAATAGTACACCCCCGAAAATTGGCACCGCCAGGTCCCAACCCAGCGACATCGCTTGAAGCGACTCTCGCCATAACCAATCCCGAGATTTTTGATTACCCTTCCTTGGCATTCACATCCACGCTATCCCCTGGCTGGGCATTCAGCATGGTAAAAAGAGCTCTGGCTAACCGATCGAAGCGGGTTTCCTCCTCATCCGGTCGTTCCTCAGAATCTTCAACATTCGCCAGACCGTTGGTGAGAACTGTCACCCCGGTTCGCTCGACTTGTAAAATCCCAGCTTCGAGAAACAGCAAGTGCTCACCTGACGCGTCATCATAACACACCGGCGCGGTCAACGTCTCAGCCATAAGGGGCGCATGGCCGGGACGAATACCTATACTTCCCCCATCGGCAAGTTCAAGATTCACCCAGTTCGCATGCTCGATATCGAGTATTACTTCATCGGGTGTCCATACCCTGAGACGCAAGCTCTTAGCCACTGATTTCCCCTGAGGCAATGATCTTTTCTGCTTTTCCGATGGCCTCATTGATGGTACCGACCATGTAAAAGGCCTGTTCTGGAAGATGGTCGTAGCGACCCTCCAGGATCTCGCCGAAGCCACGCAGCGTCTCGTGTAGAGGAACCGTTTGACCCGGCATCGCGGTGAACGCTTCGGAGACAAAGAACGGCTGGGTGAGAAAGCGCTGAACCCGACGAGCCCTTGTAACCACTTTTTGATCCTCTTCGCTCAACTCCTCTACACCCAGGATGGCGATTATATCCTGCAACTCCTGGTAGCGAGCGAGTGCCGCTCGCACCTCGGTGGCGATAGCGAAGTGCTCCTTTCCCATGATAGCAGGAGTCATAAGGGAACTGTTGGACGCCAGTGGTTCTATGGCGGGATAGATCCCCAGACTTGCTTGGTGACGGGAAAGCACAGTCGCTGCATCGAGGTGAGCGAATGTCGCAACCACGGCTGGATCGGTAATATCATCAGCCGGTACAAAGACAGCCTGCACCGACGTCACACTACCCCGGCTGGTTGTAGTAATTCGCTCCTGCAACTCCCCCATCTCGCTGTTGAGGGTAGGTTGATAGCCTACAGCGCTTGGAATGCGCCCCAATAGCGCGGAGACTTCGGCGCCGGCCTGTATGTAACGGAAAATATTGTCCAGGAAAAGTAACACTGGACGACGTTCGTGATCACGAAAATGCTCAGCCATGGTCAATGCGGTAAGTGCGACGCGCAACCGCGCGCCTGGCGGCTCATTCATTTGACCAAAAACTAACACGGTGCTAGCTAACACCCCACTGCGCTGGGTTTCAATCCAAAGCTCGTTCCCTTCACGACTGCGCTCACCGACGCCGGCAAAGAGGACGATGCCAGAATGTTCCTGGATCATATGATTCATAAGTTCGATCATCAGCATCGTCTTTCCCACGCCTGCTCCACCAAAGAGACCAATCTTACCTCCCTGTGGGTAGGGCGTGAGAAGGTCGATCGCCTTGATACCGGTGACGAGCGGTTTAGCCACCAACCGCTGTTCGCTCAGTGCTGGTGACTCGATGTGGATTGGATTCCGGGATATCGTCTCCAATATCGGCTGTCCATCGATGGGTTGACCCAACACATTAAACATACGCCCCAGAGTTTTTCGACCTACAGGAACTTGAATAGAAGACCCGGTGTCAAGAACGGATAAGCCCCGGCGTAGTCCTGTAGTATTCCCCATGGCGATGGTCCGCACTGTGCGCGCGTCGATGTGCTCCTGCACTTCGATAATCAGTCCTGAATCGTCCTCCTGTCGGATCTCCAATGCATTATTAATACTGGGCAGATCGCCGGCGGAAAATTCAACATCGACCACGACTCCCATGACTCGGACTACTATACCCTCACTTGCCAAACCTTAATCCTCCTACCGTTTACTGCATTCTTCAGGATTAAAATCACCCTCATCCGTTTTGATATTCAATATCCAATTGGAAGAGAGATAACAAATTCGCAGTTCAGTCAAGCACCACTCGCGTTGCATAAGACCATACCTTAGTTTACATTGATTCGCTATTAACCACTCAAGATATCTTCACATGATAAGCTGTCGCACGTGTTTGTTCAAGATACTTAATAAACGTCCTTACTGCTTAAGCTGTATGCAACAATATAAGCCCGTGCCCATCCAACTATTCTAGGAGTGAACACCGGCTTACTTCGCAACCAGCTTTCTTTTGGTTAGAAGACCGTTTTTTTACCTAATCCGCTGGAAAAAGGGTCCTATCTTAAGTTCGACTTACGAAATTAATCATAATGGTAAGTTTTAATCAAGTCAAATTCTCTTTGTCACCTAAAAGAACGCCATTTTACCCGCAGAGGGTTGTGAAAAAGCTTTCTCATTGTTGGGAGCGGAAGTGTTTGATGTACCTTCCACCATAGGGGTCACGACCAAGAAGTAAATCAATGGCGCGGATCGTCGACGTCAGCTTCAACGGGTCGGTTATGGCACAAGTTGCCCCGACCCCCGCGGCTAACGCCAGGAAAGCTTGGTTGATCGTGTGCCGGTCGGGCAAACCGAAAGAGACATTGCTGGCCCCAAGATTGATATTGACGCCGAACTCTCGCCTAACCTTCTCAATCGTTTGCAAGGTAACTACACCTGCGTTGCTATCCGCGGCAATCGTGAGTACCAGTGGGTCGATCACTACATCCTCGGCGGGAATGCCGATCTTGGCCGCACGCTCCAGAATCTTCCCCGCGATCCCGACCCTTACATCCACATCGTTAGAAATTCCATCGTCATCCATAGTGAGGCCAATCACCGCCGCTCCATAATCCTTAATTATCGGTAATACAGCCTCCAAGGACGCCTGCTCACCATTCACTGAATTGACCAATGGCTTACCAAGAGCGACAGCCAACCCTGCTGCCAGGGCTTCGTGGTTGGCCGAATCCAGGCAGATCGGTACGTCGACCTCCGAGGTCACAATTTCGATCACCCGTGGTAATAATGAGACCTCGTCGAGCCCGGCAACGCCAACATTGACATCCAAGACATCAGCCCCGGCTTCAACCTGCTTCCGAGCCAACTCCCGAACATAGTCATAATCTTCTTCCCGCAGCGCTGTAGCCAGCTTCTTGTGACCAGTCGGGTTGATCCTCTCACCAATAATGACCAACGGACCCTCAGTATCGATCTTAACTTCGCTCTTGTTACTTATAAGTATTGTCTGCACAATATCTACTCCTTTGTGTTTAGGCCCATTCTCGTTCCCCCTCGTAATAGGGGATTACCGCTCATTACCAAGATATTAACTCGCATAACCTCACTGACTCGAAAAATGTATGATGAGCTAGTCGGCATGCAAGACGAAATCGCAATCAAGACACTCCCCGCCGGCTTTCAACACCATATTTTCACCATCTGGGTCACCAAGACAAGTAACAATAATATCCGCTTGGCCGAGATCCTCCCTTTCAATGGAAAAGTTTATTGTGGCGATGATATGCATGCCAGCAGCCTCCGCCTCCAATGCACCATTCCACGAATCCTCAATCACTAAACCTTTCCCGAGCTGCCTAACATATCAATCCAGTAAATGACCTTCTCCCTGATGGCATCCTTGACGATCACATCGATTTTACCAGGGTTGTACTCATCTCGATGTTCAGAGATGTAGCCATAGGTGGTGTCGATCAGGGTCCGCTTAAGGTCGGTGGACACATTGAATTTTGAGCCGCCGAGCTCGATGAGCCTGGCGACGTAATCTGACGGTAGGCCACTCCCACCGTGGATAACCAGAGGTGCTCGGACCATCCGACCATTGATCAATTGCGCAATCCTACCGAAGCGTTCGAAATCAAACCTTGAGACTCTTTGTCTTGTAGACGCCATGAACCGTTCCAATCGCCGGAGCTAGAAGATCAACGCCGGTTCGATCGACAAAATCCAATGCTTGCTCCGGGTTGCAGAGAGCGGCTTCATCCTCTACAACCTGTATTTGATCTTCAACACCCATTACCAGACCCAATTCCCCCTCAACTGAAACATCACCCAAGCCATGACAGTAATCGACAACCTCTATCGTCCGGCGAACATTTTCTTCATAAGATTCCTTCGATGCATCGATCATGATGTTGGTGTAACCGGCGTCGGCGCACTGTCGGCAATAGTCGATGTCTCGGCAGTGATCCAAATGCAGGCAAATCGGTATGGTAGCTGACTCAGCTAAAGTTCTATAAATAGCAACGATGACTTCACGCCCCAGGAATTTGGACGGTGTGACAGAGGTTTGGATAATGAGTGGAGCTTTCTTATCAACGTGAACCTCGATGATAGCCTCCAATTGTATTAGGTTAGTGATATTAAATGCACCAACAGCATACTTCTCCTCTGTCGCCTTTGTTAAGATTTCTTTGGCATTTACAATCGACATTGGAGCCTCCCTTTGCGTAATCTTGGAACGTTTGTCCAGATCAAAAAGGCGTTTTGAGCAAGGCTGTTATTCAGCAACAAAGGAATGTCTCGCGGCATCCAGGGCTGGTGGCACCAAATTAAGTACCGTGTCCCAACATATCATGTAGAGTGAGACTTACCGGGCAGTGATCAGAACCTAACACATCGGTATGGATTCCAGCAGCCGCGATGCGACCACCCAGGTCAGGTGAGGTAAAGAAGTAGTCGATCCGCCAACCGACATTCCGCTCACGCGCTTTCCCCCAGTAAGCCCACCAACTGTAGGCCTCGTGTTCTTCAGGGTGCATGGTTCGGAATGTGTCGATGTAGCCCTCTTCAACCACTTGATCGATCCAAGCCCTCTCAATCGGTAGAAAGCCGGTCGAATTACGATTCTCTGTAGGTCGGGCAAGATCGATCTCACGGTGAGCCGTGTTCACATCGCCACAGAAGATCACCGATCGCCCATTATTCCGGTGTCGATTGCAGATTTCAAGAAAGGCTTGTTTGTAAGCCATTTTGAAAGGTACTCGGCTGTGGTCTCGAGAACCATTAGGGAAATAAGCCATCAGGAGGACAAACTCGCCATAGTCGGCGATGATCGTGCGGCCTTCACGATCGTATTCTTCGATCCCCAGACCAATTTGCACTGACACCGGTTCAGATCTTGAATAGAGCGCCACGCCGCTATACCCCTTGCGTTCAGCTGAAGCCCAGTAGCTGAGGTAGTTCGTAGGCGCTTTCAACTCATCATCTAATTGGTCTGGATGCGCTTTGGTTTCTTGGATGCAAAGAATATCTGGGTTGGTTTGATATAACCAATCGAGAAAGCCTTTCCTCTGTGCAGCCCGAATTCCATTGACATTCCACGAGAACATCGTAAGCATGATTAAATTATCCTGCTCGACAATGAGCCTCAAACCGTCCAAGCTGATTAATTTGCGCGGGGGTAATATACACGAATGGACGTGATCTGCTTATCAAACCGATCGCTTTATCGATTTCGTACCCCTGACTGATGAAGTAAGCCGCAGCCATAGTGGGGGCTCGACCGATACCACCAGTACAATGGATGTAAACCCTCCCGCCCTGTGCGACGATCCGACTTATAAATTCGACTCCAAGGTTCAACTGCTCCAAGGATGGAGCTTGACCGTCTACAGTGGGCAGGTGACAATACTGATCTAAGTTTAAATTATTGGCTGCATCATCATATTCCGTCCGCATGTTCACACTTGCGTTGATACCCAAACGCTCCAATTTTCTTTTCCCCAACCTTCGATATTGTGGTCCAACATAAATCTCTGGGGTTATTTTGTTATATCTGATGAATGGTATGCCAGTGATGAAAGCCACACCTCGAACAAAGATCCATAGCAATGTGTTTGCCACCCCTTGCGTACGCAACCGAAGGGAAACGATGCGAATCCCCTGTCCGGTCAAACGAATGATCTCTCGTACGATTCCACTCACGATTGAAGAGCTTACCACAAATCGGAAGCTATTACATGTAAGAGTGCTCTGAAAAAACTACCCTCGAGGAGTAGGGAGGGATTTATGGCTCAAGGTGTAGCAATCTCAGGCCGTTGAGAGTCACTAATAATGATGTCCCCATGTCAGCCAGTACCGCCATCCACATAGTGCCCAAACCGAGCATAACCAGCAAAATGAACGCAAACTTGATTGCCAGGCTAAGGCCCATATTGAATTGGATCGTGCGCATAGTAGCCCGACTTAAATTATAAATATATGGGAGTTGGCGTAGATCCTCGCTCATCAATGTGATGTCGGAAGTTTCCATCGCCTGAGCAGTGCCACCTAAAGCCCCCCCAATCGCAATGCCCACATCGGCTGTGGCTAGTGCGGGAGTATCGTTAATGCCATCCCCAACCATTGCTACAATGCCATATTCCTTATGCAATTGCTTAACCGCAGATACTTTCCCTTCGGGCATTAACTCGCCGCGCACATCGGTAATACCCGTGCGTTCGCCGACTACCATCGCCACAGATTGGTTGTCACCAGTGAGCATGACCAAGTTTGTGAGTCCAGCATCCTTGAGCATAACGACCGCCTCACGAATACGTTGGCGAACCATATCGGCCAAGATGATCGTACCTTGAAACTTGCCACCCTCGCTGGCCATGACCGTGGTGAACCCACTCATGGCGTCACCGTTGGCCTCTAAACAATGTTCTTCTGGATGAGTGATTGCATTGTCAAAATGATTATGGCTGCCTATCGTGACCTGATATCCACCAATTTGACCGGTGACACCTTTCCCTGCATGCGCTGTCACCATCTCGGCAGCTGGATATCTATCTTTTAGACCGCGCCGCGCTGCCTCACGGACAATTGCCTGAGCTAATGGGTGTTCACTTTGGCGCTCAACCGCGCTCGCCAACGCGATCAGGTCATCGCATCCTTTGCATCGGTGTGTATTCTCAACCGAACGGGAAACTAAATCCGGCACCTGGCAATCGATAGAGCGGACAGCGACAACTGACGGCTTACCCTCGGTGAGTGTGCCGGTCTTATCAAAGGCAATCACTTTTACCCTGCTTAATGTCTCGAGGTGAGCTCCACCCTTGATTAATACCCCTTTCCTGGCCGCATTGTTGATGGCGCTAATAATGCTGACTGGAGTGCTAATGACCAATGCACAGGGACAAGCCACCACTAAAAGCCCCAACCCTCGGTAAAACCAACCGAATACTCCAGAGGTAGGGTTGAGAAAGGGCTGACCGAAGAAAAGCGGAGGGATGATTGCTACTAAAATTGCCAATAGAACAACCACGGGTGTATAGAACTTGGCAAACCGATCGACAAAGCGCTGCACTGGCGCTCTCTTCTCCTGGGCTTCCTCCACCATTTTGATCAAGCGGTTGATAGTATTATCCTCGGCTATGTGGGTAACCTTGATTTGTATAGCTCCTTCACCGTTGATACTGCCGGCGAGAACTTCTGAGCCAGCAACCTTTTCCACCAATCGCCCCTCCCCAGTTATTGGAGCTTGGTTGACCGAAGAGACCCCGGCGGCTACCTGACCATCCATAGGTATTTGTTCGCCGGGTTTGACCAGGATGATATCACCCACTTTTAGAGCTTCCACCGGGATATGCTCTTCGTGGATCTGGTCACCACGCTGACGCAAAACTGTAGCTTTGTTTGGAATGATGTCAACTAAGCTTCGGATGGAGTTCCGTGCTCGATTGGCAACGAAACCCTCCAAGGCTTCACCAATTGCGAACAAGACCATGACCATACCAGCCTCGGTGTAAGCGCCGAGAAACACCGCACCGACAGCGGCGATCGTCATTAGCACATTGATGTTGATATCAAAGTTGGTTTTAAGCGAATGCCACGCACTACGAGCAATAGGTAAACCTGCTGCCACAAGAGCACTAATCGAGGCCATATCTATAATTGGATGGTGTCGGCCCAGGAGCTCGCTAAAAATCACCCCGGGTAAAATTAACAACGCACCCAAGACAGCCAAACGGGTCTCACTACGCTGCCACATAAATTGTAAGAAATTAACCGGTTCTTGTAGATTGGTCACCATATCGGATTGGTGTTGCTGATCGACAACATCGTAGCCATGCTCCGTCAATTGCTCGAGTAGAGTTTCGCTCAGATACTTGAAGTTACCAATACTAAATCTACACCTTCAAGTCAGGTTGAAGGTCAAGAGCAAGGTAAATGATCTGAGCGAAATCCGTTTCCGTAAACCAACGCCTTCGTTCGTGGCTGACGCTAGTAAAACGGCGGCATGGCCTCTTCGCTGCGCCGAAGGTCCTGAACCCCTCGACATCGCTCGGGACCTTCGGCGAGGTCGAAGGGCTACGGGATGCTTCGCCAGGAGCCGCCTCTGCTGAAGTAATGCATATCAATCACGTTCAGTATGCTCAATTCGCCCAGCTCTAAAAGGTTTAGAGAGGAGCCGCCTCGGCTTGGGTTGAATCTACCTATCACCAACGGCAGACTCAATTCCCTCAAACGGCGGCATGGGAGCCGCCTATGCTGAAGTTATGAGTATCAATCACCATCAGTATGCCCAATTCGCTCAGCTCTAAGAGGCTTCGCGAGAAGCCATCTTTGCTAATATCATATACCCACTAAGCAGGCCGGGCTCCCACGCCCGGCATTGCTAAATTAGTAACCAAGACGAGTAACATCTACCGAGCACTAATCTTTCACTCAAACCACCGTTTGTATCGAGCGAACAGCGCTATGATAAATTCTTCACCTTCGCGATCATACCACTCCGCGAGGTTTGAGAACGGGTACAGCTCAAACGGATCCTGCACCATGCCAGCACGCCAGGGATTGAACAGCGTATAGGCAATCTTTTGCCAGTACATTTCCTCACTACGAACAACCTCATCCCATGCGTTTCCTTCCCATACCTTGATCTTGGTTATTTGGTCAAGTTGCTTATTAATAAGCGTGGCAGTGTAAGAATGGACAGCATGCAGGATCTGTGAAATTGTCTTCTTTACACCTACGTTCAACACGGTGTGATAATGGTCAGGTAAGACGCAGTAGGCATCCAGATGAAATTCGTATGGCGCCTCATAATGCTTCCATTGATCTACAACGATCTGAGCGAAATCCGTTTCTGCCAACCAATGCCTTCGCTCGTGGGTGATACTAGTAATGAAATAATATTGATTATGGAAGATCGGTCTCTTAATCCGACTCATTTGCATTCAGAATTTTATAAACGGCGGCATGCCCTCTTCGGTACGCCGAAGGTCCTGAGCCCTTCGTCAAGCTCAGGCTTCGTCCTGAGCATAGTCGAAGGGACAGGCTCCGTCGAAGGGCTCCGGGGTCCAGTCAAGCTGGACGATCGGTGCTTCGCGAGGAGCCGCCTCTGCTGAAGTAATGCATATCAATCACCATTAGTATGCCCAATTCGCTCAGCTCTAAGAGGCTTCGCGAGGACCCCCTTAGCTAAGGTTGTGCTTAATTGCTGGTGGCCAAACTCCCGCAACTAGTAAATATCCCAGCAATAATAACAGCCACCCCTTGAGAAAAATCCAATTCAAGCACCCATCTAAGGAGCTATTTCCCCCTGAAGCGCGAGGAATAGACGCACAAAGAAGAAGGCGTACTTGCCGCGTACTATCAGGAGGAAGCCTTCTCCGTTATGCATCAATTCAGGAATTTGATAGGTGTGGGCGTGCGCTTGACAACCGGCTTCCAACTCTGCAATTGCCTGCATAGCTGCACCGACGTCGGAATCGTCACTAACCACCAGAATGTGGTAGTCCTCACCCTCTTGCCAGATATGGATGTGTTGGCCACGCAGGCTGTCCAGCAACTCTTGTCCTTCAGTTGTTGTCAAACTACAGCCAACATGCTCCATCAGCAGGTCGAGCGTGGAAGACGCGGGCTGGAGCAGCGGATTGGCACAAACACGGTTGAGCAAACGCTCGAATAACTTTTCGGCGGGCATGTCACCATGATGCGTTGCACTTTGGTGCATGTCTTGTAAGAAAAGTCCTAACTCATGCTGCATCACCAATAATTGCGTCACTTGACGTTCAAGGGCAAAGTAGCGCTCTTCAGCTGTCTCGATAATGGCCTCATTGCTTAAATCACCATTTACCCAGCCTCCGAGAAGTGTGCGGATATCGGCCAAGGAAAACCCAAGCCTTTGGGCGCGTTGGATGAAACGCAGCCTGTGCTCAGCCTCAGGTGTGTAAAGTCGATAACCCGACTTCGTTCGACCAATGGGTTGAAGCAGGCCCTGCTCCTGGTAGAAGCGGAGAGCTGAAGTGCGCAAACCAACTCGTCTGGCAAGCTGGCCGATAGTGAGAGTGTTGTCTTTTGAGTTATTCATATGTGCCACTCCCTCGATCGCTTTTGCAGCACATGCATTTATGTTCGAACCTTTCAGACCGAGAGAGATGGAGGAATGACCTACGGAGTTATGACGCCTGCTTCTCCATCTCCGCAGAATACTTGCCATCGCGCGCAGCGCCGTTGCACTTGGCGCGGTGAAAGAGGGCATTCTGAGCTGCAGGTACGTTGGATGCCTCCCCTTTCCATGCGTTAATCGCCGGCTGCTGAAGTGCTCTTCCATAGGAGAAGCTGAGTCCCCAAGGATGGTCACCCATGGCGTTCATAGCATTGAGACGTTCGGTTGCCTCTATTGGGCCTTGCCCACCGGAAAGGAAGACGATGCCGGGCATTTCCGGGGGCACTGTGCGACGTAAGGAGCGTACTGTAGCCTCAGCGATTTCATTGACGCTCGCTTGCTTATCGCACTTTTTACCAGGAAGAACCATATTGGTCTTAAGCAAGAGACCCTCAAGCATAACCCGATGGTGATGAAGTGCGGAAAATAAACTAACCCATGTTGATTCGGAAACCTTTGCACAGCGTCCGATATCATGGTCCCCATCCATCAGCACCTCCGGCTCAACAATTGGTACTATTCCAGCTTCCTGGCATAGGGCAGCATAGCGCGCCATAGCGAAAGTGTTGGCATTGATACAAGCACTACTTGGGATCTCCTCCCCGATTGTGATCACTGCTCGCCATTTAGCGAAACGGGCGCCCAGCTCGCGGTATTCTCCAAGGCGCTCATGCAATCCATCAAGGCCTTCGGTGATCCTTTCACCTGGGAAGCCGGCCATGGATTTAGCCCCTTTATCGACCTTGATCCCTGGTATGATCCCCTTCTTAGATAATACTTCCGCGAAAGGCGTCCCATCTACGGTTGATTGACGGATTGTCTCATCAAAAAGAATAACACCGCTGATGTGTTGTTCAAGATCTGGTGTGGTGAACAGCATTGCACGATAAGCTTGACGGGTCTCCTCCGTTGAAGTGACATCGATCCGATCGAAACGCTTTTGGATCGTCCCAAAGCTCTCATCCGCGGCAAGGATACCTTTACCTGCTGGGACGAGGTTTTTAGCAACATCTGCAAGTTCTGGTGTGGGCATGATTTTCTAACCTCCTATGCTCCAATTGTAAACCTATGTACAGGGATGTCCATCCCTACCATTTCTTCGGTTAGCAGCTTATATCTGAAATTCTGCTTAACGCGCCTTCACGATTGTTTAAACTACTTTTGTATCAACCGGAGGAACACGCGAGGCAAGGGTGAAACTACGACGTCCGGATGAAATCAAGATGCACATAGAGCTAGCAGGACATAGGCCACATGTCTCAGTACCGATCTCGACTAATTTTCCCAGCTTGACTAGCGTCTCGAGCATGCCCTCAACCACCAACGGCTCTTGGCTGAGTTTCTGAGCTACCTCTTCCACGCACATAACCCCTGGATCCTGTTCATAAATGGCTAAGATTCTGCTTAACATGCTCCCTCTACTAACCCACAAACCGGTATATTTGCTAATAATCTCCAATTCTTGGGTTGCATTTACAATCGTTCACGTGAAACCGAGCAGCAAACTACCCTGGTAAACCAGGACCGCTAACAACCAAGCCGTTGCCGTCTGGTAGACGACCGAGAACACAGCCCACTTCCAACCGAACTCCCCTCTGATCGCGCCCAGAGTTGCAACGCATGGTACGTATAGCAACACAAAGACAAGGAAGGCCAGCGCTTGCAACGGAGTGAATACATCCTGCAGTGCTCCGCTTAACGCATTATGCTCTGTATCTTCCTCCATCCCAAAGATCGTCAGACCAGGTGTCAACATATCAACCAGTTCTTTGCCGGCATTAACTGTCGCAGCAAGAAAACCGTTACCAATATACGCCAAATCTTCTCCAAAGGTGATTTGCTCGGGAAAATCGTTATCCTGCTCCTCGCCGATGAAAATCTGCGACATGGTTGATACTACAACCTCTTTGGCGATTAAGCCCGTGATCAACGAGCCAGTGGCCTCCCAGGTTCCTAATCCGGCTGGTTCTAGGACTGGCGCAATCACATTGCTAATCCGCCCGAACCAACTTTGGTCTAATTTGCTTACCCCAAGTGGCATATTCAGTAACATCCAGATCACGATTGAAGCGGCCAAGATAATAGTTCCCGCGTGACGGATGAAGATCCCGATGCGCTGCGAGACGTGGAACCACAGGCTCTTCATGGTCGGCAGGTTGTAAGGTGGCAACTCAATAACAAAGACCGACATGTCCTTCGTCTTGAAGATCGTGCGTGAAAAAAGCAGCCCAGCGACAGCAGCTACTGCTACGCCGAAGCCGTACAAACCCCAGATCACCAGGTTAGCATTGCGGCCGAAGAATGCCAGCCCAAAGAGCACATAAACAGGCAGTCGACCAGAGCATGACATCAACGGCACCAGGAGAGCGGTCAATATTCGATTGCGCTGACTTTCCAGCGTTCTTGTGGCGTAGATTGCCGGCACCGCACAGCCGAAGCCAAGGATCATGGGAACAAAACTCTTTCCATGCAGACCTAAGATACTCATAAAGCGGTCCATCACCACCGCCACTCGGGCCATATAGCCGCTATCTTCCAGCAACGCGATAAAAAAGAATAGCACCACAAGACCGGGAATGAATACCAGCACCCCTCCAACGCCAGGGATCACACCGTCGAGTATCAACCCCCTTAACCACTGTGGGGCTCCGACTGAAATCAGTAGAGTTGCAAACCAATTAGTAACCGGTCCTCCAACCACATTGTCAATCCAATCGAGATATGGGGTTGAGACGTTGACCACCAGGTTGAATACAAGGTACATGACTGCCAGGAAAAAGGGCACACCCAACCAGGGGTGAGTCACCACGCGATCGATGCGTTCTGAGAGCGTTACTTGCGGCTCGCTGGGCTTCTGCAACGCCACACCAACAACCTGGCTAACAAATGCGTATCGTCGATCGGCGATCTCCAGTCTAATGTACCCTGTTGCTGAAGACCTCAAACGATCGGCACCAGCCTCAGCGACCTTGGTAACATCTGTTCCACCTTTGAATTCCTTCACTCGATCTATAACATCTTGCTCACCTTCAAGCAATTTGAGTGCCAACCAACGGGGGTCAAAGGCTTTGCTGATCTCCGACCATTTGGCAATAACCCCCTGAATCTGGTCGATCTCAGCTTCGATTTCGACACCATAGTCGATTTGGAAGTAGCATTGATGGGAGATTGCTGGCATGGCTTTCACTTAGACATCAATCCTGCATCAGCCCTTTGGGCAAATCCCACAATGGTCTCTTTTAACTCTTGGATGCCCTCACCGCGAGTAGCAACTACCCTAACCACCGGGGCGTCACCAAGTAGAGCGGAGAGCTTCTCATAATCGATCTTGTAACCCAGTTTCTCAGCCCGATCGCTCATGTTCAAGGCCAGTATTGGTCTGGTTTGCAACTCAAGGATTTGCACCACCAGGTATAGGTTACGCTCTAGGTTAGAAGCATCAACCACTACAACAACCACATCAGGTTTATTATTGATAATGAAATCCCGGGCAATGACCTCTTCAATCGAATAAGCGGATAGGCTATAGGTTCCGGGCAGATCGATCACTTCTATCTGAAAGCCGTTGTGCTGAAATTGACCATGTTTACGCTCCACCGTCTTGCCAGGCCAATTACCGACGTGCTGGTGAGAGCCGGTAAGCGCGTTGAATACTGTGGTTTTACCAGCATTGGGATTTCCCGCTAAGGTGACAGTTAAGCTTGTCATCGATGATTTCATTCGACCTCGTCCTACGTCTGGTTGTACGGTGCTGTTGGTGAACTTATGCGGCGATGCTCACTTCTTAAATAGATCGTCCCACAGGTCTCGAAGTAGGCCGGATAACCGTCCACGATGACGGTCACCCATCGTGCCCTGTCGTCCTCTACCTCGAGTACCGGGTGACGTTGTTTGAAATTCCTCGTCTTGAAGGTGAATGCGGTTTCGACCACGCCCATGCCGTCTACCGCGAAATCTGCGAAACCACCGACCATGTGATACTCGACGATGGTGTCTGCCCACGAAGCGAACGTGAAGTTGATCCGCTGTAGCACGATCAATCGCCAGACGGCTGCCCCGTACTCGGATGAGCATAGGTTGCCCTGGGGCTGACTGCAGCACGGTGATCCTTATTCTTGGGGTCAGACCTAGCTCAGCGAGCCGCTGCGCTGAGCGAGCGTTGGGCAGAATGCCCACCAGCTCAACTGTTTGTCCCGCCATGATTTCACTGAGGGTAATAGTAGGCGGTGCATTCACGCCGGCATCTCCATCAACTTTCGATTCCTCCAAGTTTATGCGTTCGGCCGGATAATGATATGAGCGGCCACCTCACGACCCAAAACATGCATCTCATCATCGATGAGTATCGACTGAGGGCCATCGAATGGGGCGATCTCCTTGACCTCGATTTCCTTCCCTGGTTCAATCCCTTTCGAGGAGAGGTGCCTGATAAGTAACCCACTCACTGGATGAATTCGTATAATGACTCCTCCCTCTCCTGGTGCGAGGTCGACCAAGGGTATACCTTCAGGAGCGGGCATCTCCCCCGAGGTGGAAGGGATTGGGTTCCCATGAGGGCAAGTCATCGGCTGATCGAGGTATTCGGCCAACGCTTCGGTAACTACTGCATCAGTCGCATGCTCAAGTCGGCAAGCCAGGTCGTGAACGTGATCCCAAGAAATTGCCAGCTTATCGGTTAAAAAACACTCCCACAGCCGTTGCCGTCGGATGATGTTATTAGCTCGCTGGCAACCCTCTTCTGTTAAACGCACCCCCTTATAAGGTGTATGTTCTAGCAGACGCCGGTCCTCCATCCGATGGATCATCTCACTGGCAGAAACTGTGCAGATACCTAGTTTCTCAGCCACCCACGTGACAGGTACTGGGTCCTGCTCAGAAGCCAGTTCGGCGATCGTTTTCAGGTACATCTCCTCACTTTCACCGAAATCGTGTAGTTGCTTCATCATCCAGCTCCATGTGTAAATGTAAAATACACAGAGACTTGAAATCGGGATCAAGCTCGTATATTAGGACTGCCTCACTATTATATATTAGGTTTACCTAATAATATATTCGAGTGCCAACATAAGCAGGTGACAGTTGTCACTGTAAGCGCCTGCTGTATGTCATTCGATCAACTGAGCTTCTGCACCGATGCGTCTAATGGAATTGATCGTATCCCCCACCAAGATACTCTGGACCCAAGTAGCGACGCAGAGATCCTAGACGGTGCTGGTTGATTGCTATGAGGCAGGTCACGCCGGTTGATATCGGGGCGGCGGCAATCAACCCTATCGATCCTACCAAAGTGCGAACCACCTCCTCGGTAACAAACTCCAGGTTGAGCAGATTCACGAAGTGCTCACCCGAGAGCGAGAACAAGATCATGGTGGGCAAAGCCGCGCCAACATAAGCTAGCACGAGTGTGTTAATCATAGACGCAACATGATCCTTCCCCACATGGATGGCACGTCGATACAAGCTACCGATTCCCAAAGTAGGGTCAACTGCAAACAACTCAAAAACCACCGAGGCCTGGGTGATCACCAGATCATCGAGCGCGCCCAACACCCCAATCAACATTCCCGCCAAAACTAGACCCCGTAAATTGATTCGGATGTCTGACTGCTGGATGACGAATAGTGCATCCTCATTGCCAAAGCCTGTCAGGCGGGTCAGATTGACGAAGAACGAGATAACCAGACCGGTAAACATCAATGCGATCAACAATCCCAAAACCGCAGCGTGCGTCTTTAATGTCCAGCCATAGACCAGATAAAGGGTGATGGACAACAACATAGCCGCACCTACGATACTTATCGACACAGGATCCTTGCCCTGCATGATGTTGGGGATAATGTAGATCAGAATCACCGCAAGGCTGATGAACATTCCCATCAATCCCCGCACCCCCTTCCAACCACCGATTAAGATGCTGAAGAGTACAAAGGCGGCAAACAGCCAAAACACAGAACCGGTACGCACGAAATCAACAAAATATGCATTCAGTGTGCCATCAGGACCCTGGCCGATATCGATCAATACCCTATCACCAGGATTGAGCGTTAACCCTTCAGGTCGAAGCTGCCGCTTTCCATAGTCAATCTCTAAACCATAACCTTCCCATGGTCCCTCCAGCACTTCAATACGTAGGATCTGATAAGGCTGGATATGATCACCCAGGGTTATAGTACCTTCTTCGACAATATCCAGGACCTCAGCCTTAACGGTGTCTGAACCAAGACCAATCCTGCCTACTCCTTCCTCGGGGACGTGAGTATCCGATGGCAGCCGCGGAACCACAATCAGGATTAACACCGCGATAACCAAGAGCAACGCCAAAGCCAAGGCTAGAAAAATCCTCATTTCTTTTGTCATGCTTCGTCTCCAACATGAATGCAGTTATTATTACAATGTGCCTCGCCAAACCAGAACCGTTTAGGCAACCCATTGGTAGCAGAGCATTTTCTATTAGTGAGCATCATAAGAGTGCACTGAAAAAAACTACCCTCGAGGATTAAGGAGGGGTATATGTGGGGGTGCGGGCACAGCCCGCACCCCCACATATACCGGTCCTCTTCTCGCGGTTGACCTTTTTTTCAGTTGAGTCATCATAATGAATCGAAAACAATATCATGCCAATCACTTTACGGCAGTAGATTGCTTTTTACCAAACAAGGGAATCAAATGAAAAAAGCCCCAGAGCGAGAAAGGGAACGGTATCCCTTTTCCTGCTGGCGGCTGCTTTTTCTGTAGGCTCCTAATTATGATAGCACGAGGGGTGATCCATGGGTGGGATGGGAGGAGACGTGAATCTCGACGCCATAAACTTCCCCTAGCTCATCTGGAGTGAGCACTTGCGCTGGATCCCCCACATCACGCACTCTACCGTTTGAGAGTAAGGCAACCCGGTCGGAAAACCTCGCCACAAGGTTTAGATCATGTAAAGTGATCACTACCGCGATGTCCTCTTTAAGGGCCAATTCACGAACCAGTTTAAGCACCTCATCTTGATGCTTGAGGTCAAGATGTGCGGTAGGTTCATCAAGCAACAAGACCGAAGGGGTTTGCGCCAGCGCTCGGGCGATCAACACCCTCTGTTGCTCGCCGCCGGAAAGTTGTCCCACCTGCCTATCCGCTAAATGCGCAGTGGCCGTCTTTGACATAACTTCATCAGCGATCCGGTGGTCCACCTCACTCTCCCCCGCAAGCCAACCAAGATAAGGTGTACGCCCCATCAACACTACGTCCCGTGCGGTGAAAGCTTCAGGTAATTGTCGTGCCTGGGGGACCACGGCCAAGTTGCGAGCTCGCTCAGAGGGTGATAAACGGCTGAGGTCATTGTTGTTGATGAAAATCCGTCCCTCCAAGGGCGGCAGGATGCCGCTGGCAGCTTTAATTAAAGTAGACTTACCCACCCCATTGGGACCAACAATACCCAGCACCTCACCTGGCAACACGGCGAGGGAAATACTGTGCAGCACAGGCTTCTGACCATACCCAATGGTGGTGTTATCAAAACGCAGCCTAGCGATCACCAGAACCTCACCTGTTTTGCCCGTCGCAATAACCACATGAAGAATGGCGCGCCGATCACCGCAGTAACGATACCAACCGGTAACTCCCGCGGAGCAAGGATGGTCCTGGCAACGATGTCTGATGCCAGGAGAACAACACCTCCAACAATTGTTGCCAAAGGAATCAGTCGTCGGTAATCCGGCCCCCATAATAACCGTACTAAATGGGGCACAACCAAACCGATGAATCCGATGATACCGGAGAACGAGACGGCCGTGGCTGCAACCAACGAGGAGGCGGCGACGATGACCAGCTTGTACCGCTCCACATTCAAACCAAGTTGCAGAGCCTGTTCATCACCGAATTGAAGAACGTTTAACGGGCGACCGAGAAAAATTAGAACAGCAAGACCTACAAACAGGTAAGGCAAGGCTGCCAAGACAGGAGGCCAGCCACCCAACGCGGAACCACCCAGTAGCCAGGCAATAGCCCGGTACAGCTCATCGGTAGAAAGGAGCATGATTAGACTAGTGAGTGCGGAGGTAAAGGTACTTACCGCCACTCCGGCCAGGATTAAGGTGGTTATCGGCGTCGTTCGACCGACGCGGGCGAGCATATAAACGATCCCCACCGTTATGAGCGCCCCTGTAAAGGCTGCAGCCGGTATCGTGATCAAGCCGAGTGTGGTTGAAGGCCATCGGATGGACATTGTCAAAACCGCTGCCAAACCGGCTCCCGAAGCTACTCCAATGATGTATGGATCGGCCAGCGGGTTGCGGAACAATCCTTGATAAGCAGCCCCGCTGGCGCCTAACGCCATACCGGTCAGCGCGATAAGGGCAGTATGTGGTAAACGTATCTGGTACAGGATCGTGTTGAATGTGCTCGGCCAGTCAATCTCGATTGCAGCGAATGGAAGGCGGGAAAGGAGAATCTTGAAGATCACGTTGGGGGGTATGGCGACAGGGCCGATGGCCGCGCTTAATACAGCCATAATGATAAGCCCCGCACCAGCCCATATCCAGGGGGTGAGAAATCTCGATCTCACCCCCTGAAGTTGACCAGGATGACCACCAGCTGAAATCAGAGGATTTTCCTTTTCCACTTATTCAAACCTCTCCGGATGGAGGATCATCGCCATGGCTTCCAAAGCATCTACCATACGTGGTCCTGGACGATCGATCCAATTGGCGTCGATGCCATATACCTCCTCATTAGCCACGGCCGAAATATCACCCCAGCCAGGGCGTTCCGATACGGACTCTGTTGTTGTCGTCACCCAGGGTCCAGCGCTGAAGATCATCACCGCCGGATCACGAGCAACCAATTCTTCCAGGCTGAATAGGACGTATCCTTGTACGTCAGCGGCGATGTT
>Ga0114930_10001001_pt1 | contig 28101 bp, 33 predicted proteins | sample AnhtaG_FD_87300 | JGI IMG/M metagenome (GOLD analysis project Ga0114930, IMG submission 87300) | Deep subsurface microbial communities from Anholt, Denmark to uncover new lineages of life (NeLLi) - Anholt_01485 metaG | ecosystem: Environmental > Aquatic > Marine > Oceanic > Sediment | place... | reverse complement strand
TAAAGTTAAATTTAGCAGAGATATTATTATTCCATATATACAATTCTAAAAAGTTGGGGTCGTTATGAAGGAGATAACTGAGAAAGAATTAAAAAAGTTAAATATCGACGAATTAACGCACTTGTTTGTGGATAATATAAATGAACAAAATTTGAAATTAATTGAAGGTATAGAATTTCTGGTCGAGGAAAAATTTGATGCTTTCACGAAAAATTTAAATTACGTAATAGAGACAAATACGGAAGTACAAATCAAGAAAGTTTTTGAAGGTAAAATCTTCAAATCTAAATTAATGTTCTCAAAAGCAGACAGGTTAAAACTATTCACTAAAATTAATGATATCAAAAATATTGGAGAATTTTTCGCCAATAAAATGCTTCTTTACAAAGTCGTATTTCCTGATAATGAATTTAAAACCCAACTCGTTAGCGTTTTAAAATCATTAAAATCGATATCAAATGGTTTAACTGAAGCGATAAAAGCTATAGGCTCGGATTTGAGTAAAGCTCATAATATTTGTGAAGATGTGAAAGAAGAAAGAAGAAAAATGAGAAAAGAAGAGTGGGAATTACTAAACCGTTTGTATAATTATGACATGGATTACTTATCAAGAACTTTTCTTTACTTGAAAGAACTAATAGAAGATATTATGATGTTGGCTGACCATATTAAAAGTTTTTCTGAGTATATTCAATTTTTAGCAACCAAATATTTAATCTTTGATTAAAAAAACTGATTGGCCATGGCAGTTGACATAATTTCGATTTTAGTAGTTGTTTTAATTGTATTGGCAATCGCCCTCGCATTTTCTATAGGGGCAAATGATGAAACTCTATCCACATTAGTTGGAGCTGGAGTTATTAAATTCAAAGTAGCCTTACTGATTGGTGGTTTAGCAGTTGGAGTAGGGATGTTCTCTTTTAGTTTTGCGTTTGTAGCAAAAACCGTTGGTGCTGATTTATTAGGTCAAGCGGTAACTTATACAGAATTTATGTTGTTAGCTGTATTAATAAGTAGTATCTTGTGGTTAGTAATTGGCAGTTTCTCAGGAATTCCCTTAAGTAGCACCCATTCATTAGTAGGAAGTATATTTGGAGTTGTATTTGTGTATGCATTAACACATGGAGATGTTAATCCTGAAACAGCATTTAATTGGGTAAAATTAAATAACGTAATTCTTAGTTGGTTCTTTTCTCCATTGTTCGGATTAATTATGACATATGTACTTTTTAAATTACTTGCGAAAGTTTATCTATCCAGATTAAAAGGTTTAAATCAAATCGAGAAATCTGAGAAATATTTCAAATGGTTATTATTAATTGCAGTAATTTTTGCTGAGATATGGGTGGGAGCAAATTCTGGTGAGGCGGTAGGGATACTTTATGGGTTATATGGCGGAGGAGGTGGTACGTTGTCCTTGGAGCAATACATATTCTTTGCATTTATTTGTGGTGTTTTCTCTTGTCTTGGGATATTCATTGCAGCGCGATATGTTATTAGAAATCTAGCATCCCAAATGATGGATTCTCGACCTAGCGAAAGCCTCATTACTCAAATAAGTTCTGCTTTGATTCTAATGATTGCTACATTCTTAAGCTTGCCTATTTCCCATAGCCATGTAATAGTATTTTGCATATTTGGAATGAGTGTGGCTCAAAGAAAAGAAGTTGACTACAAAGGCTTAGGAAAAATGGCTATATACTGGGTTCTTACTTTTCCAGCTGCTGCAATTCTAGCAGGGTTGATTTATTTTGGATTTAATTTATTTGGATTAGTCTAATAAACTATAAAAAATACTTAGTAATAGTAAAATATAGCACTAATAAAGAAAAGAAAATATGTGATAAAAATGGGTTCATTAATAGAATTTTTGAAAAGAGAAACGGCATTGAATGTCTTAGAAAAAACGATCAAACACGCTCAAGTTGTTCAACAATGTGTAAGAGAATTAGAAATTGGGCTTAAAATATTGCTTAAGGAGGGGAATCTTGAAAAATCTAGTAAAAATTTTCACAAAGTTGATCTTTTAGAAGACGAAGCAGACAAGATAAGAAGAGAAGTACTAAAAGATGTTTCTAAAGGTGAATTAAATCCTAGTATTAGACAAAATTTATCACATCTTATAAAAAGATTAGATGATGTAGCAAATTGTAGTACGGGCGTTGCTCGTAGAATTGTTACCATTCCCTACAGATTTTGGGAGCAAAGTAGTGAAGAAACTTTAAAAATAATATTAAAAATAATTGAAACTACCGTAGAAGCGGTAGAGAATTTAGATAAGCTTGTTATTGATTTAGTGGGCGAAAGGACGAGTGTGAAAGAGTATGCTGGAAGGATAAATCAATTAGAACATGATGTAGACCTTTTAAATATTAAACTAAGAGAAAGCCTTCAGAAAACAGAGTATGATGTTAATTTCTTTACAATTTTCACTGTTGGCAATATTTTCGACATTTTAGAAGCAATATCCGATTCTATTGAAGGCGTTGCCGACTATATAATAGTTCTCCTTACAAGTTCCCGCGTTCTTTAGAGTGGAATGTTTAACAAATGTAGCTTAGTTAAACTTATTGATTCATTAGTAAATTGTGTTAATTTTTTTAAAAAAAGTGAAATAAAGAAAAATTTAATGTTTAATTCTTTGATTCGAAATTAATACTAATATTGGCGAGTAGTTCTTTATATCTTGAACGTAAAGTAACTTCAGTGACTGAAATAACACGAGAGATATCTTTTTGAGAGACTTTTACATTCCTCAACTTCGCTACAAGATATATCGCACCCGCACATAATCCTTTAGGATCTTTTCCAGAAATAGAGGTTCTTACTATAAAGTTGTGAAGCACTTTCATAGCTTCTTTTTCCACCTCAATTCCTAAATTTAGATCAGCACAGTAACGCGGGATAAGAGTTACTGGGTTTATGTGGGATATTTTTAAATTTAACTCCCGAACTAATATCTTATAACACTTCTTTACGATATTGTCGTTAATGGAAGCTTCTTCTAGTATTTCTTGAAGCGTTATAGGTACTTTTTCGTCTTTGCATGCGTAGTATGCGCAGGCTGCAACCATCCCATTTATCGATCTTCCTCGCAATAGTTGTCTTTTAAATACCTCTTTATATAATCTAACGGCAGATTTTTTTACTCTGTCGGGAAAATTTAGATTGCCCCCTATTCTTTTTAGTTCGGTAATGGCCATTAACATATTTCTCTTTTCCCAAGACAAATGCGTATTCCATTTAGCAGCTCTTCGTAAATCAGGATTTTTGATTTTGGTTCTATCGATAACAGTACTCAAACCTATATCTGGCATCAAGATAGACATAGGAAACCCTGTTCGCTCCTTTCTATCTTTTTCGTGTTTCGAATAAGCCCTTATTCCACTATGGGTAATATCCAATCCTCTCTCTCCAACAACTAGTCCACATTGTTTACAGACAGTTTCTCCTCTTTCTTGTATAACAAGAGTACTCCCCCCGCATTCGGGGCATAAATTTGATGATACATCTAATTCAACAACCATATTAAAATATCACTTTGCTTATAATTTAATAATTTTTTTTTGTCGTTCTTTTTTTTTTACTATTCTCGTTTTTCAAGAGAATAATAGGATAATTTTTTATTAATACACACACAAACATTTTTTTTGAACACAATGTTTGAACACACATTATAACAAACAATGATAAATTTGTATTTAAATATTATGCTTTTGTAATACAAAATATATTTTTAGTAGTACATTTATTTTTTTTTTACCCTATTCTCCTATGAAGAAAAGGAAATTAACTAATTTGAATATAAATATTTTTTTTTGAATTAATAATAGATATATCATAAGGGTATATATTTGGATTAAAAAAACTTCTCTTGAACCTTGGGAGGAATTATTTCCTTGATTCTGGTTCTTAATAATTCCGATATCTAAATATCGCACTAAATTTGCGACTTTGATATTATTCGAGTTAAATTAACTAATTAATTATCGTGCTATCTTTTTACATAATTTTAAATAAAACTTTTACCACTAATTTTTTGAACTTTATTAACATTTTTTTAAAAGTATAATTTTCTTTTATGGTGAAAAACAGATATCGCTAGAACCGGAAAAATCAAATAATAAAGGAAATCCATCCACTATGAATGACAATAATTCAAGAAGGGATAAATCAGAAGATAAACCTAATATGACCGAAGAGGAAATAGAAAACATTAATCTTGACGACGAAAAGATAAAGCGATACATGAAAAAGTACAAAGAAGAGAACGATAAATACGCAATTTGGAGAGGGGCGATAACAGAAGGTTTTAAAAAATGGTTAAAAGGCGAAAAAATCTATACGCGGGACAAGGAAAGAATATCTTTATATGTCGACGATAAGATTAAAGGAAATTGGCAAAAATTTATAAATAAAAACAAAGAATCGTTTCCTACTTTTTCAGAGTTAATAAGACAAAGTGTTAAGTCATTTATGGAAGATTCGAGTAGAGTATCAAGTGAATTGTCTAAACTGAACCCGAGTACCCTATCTAACATCTCTCACGCCTTAAAGGAACCCCTAACGTCTATTAAAGGTTATTCTCAGTTACTTCTTGAAAGCGAAGAATACAATGATAAATTAAGTGAGCATGTTGAAGAAACAATAAAAAATATTTTCGATCAGAGTAATTTATTAGAAAATATTATAAAGAATTTCTTAGACAATATTCAACCTGAAAGTACTCCCTACGATATTTTATTAATTGAAGACGATTTGCCAACTATCCGGTTAATAACAAGCTATTTTGAAAGTAAGCATTATGTCTGTAAGGGAGTTATAAGTGGGACAAAAGGCTTAGAGGAATTAAGAAGGGTGGTCCCAAAAGTTATATTATTAGACATTATATTGCCTGATTTAAGCGGGTATGATATATGTCAGACTATAAAAACAGATAGTGCTTACAAAAAAATACCAGTTTACTTTCTAACAGCGATATCCGCATCAGAAATAAAAAAACGCTTAAATGAGACGCTAGCTGATGGATACATTCTTAAACCTTTTAACTTTTCTGATTTCAAAGTTATATTTGAAATTTTAAATGGAAAAGTGAATTAATCTGAGTATATGTTAACTAAATGATCCCCATCAAGAGAAAGATGGTGATTTTTCTTTGAGTTTGTTAACTTTTAAAAAAAATAAGTTATAACTTAATTGGATTAAATTTATTTTTTGTGAAGAATTACTTTAAAGTATAGAATTAGTTTACAAAAAATAAAAATTTTTATAATAAGCAATATAATAATTTTAGATTTTTAAGGTTAAAATTACTCAGAAATAAATAAAATGAAATAGGTGTAAAAAATTCCTAACGAAAAGGAGAACGATAACAATTCAAATGGTACGAAAAATCACACAAATCCAAAAATGACTGATGAAGAAATAAATAATCTGGATTTGAATAGCGAACAAGCGAAGAAGTTAATGAGGGAGTATGAAGAGACAACGGATAAATATGCTAATTGGCGTGGAAATATAACAGAAGGTTTTATGAAATGGCTTAAGGGAGAAAAAATATACGACAGAGAAAAAGAACGCATTTCCTTGTATGTAGCAGACAAAACCAAAGAAGAGTGGAGCGAGTTTATTAAAACTCATAAAGATAAATATAACACCATTTCCAAACTTATACGAGAGAGTGTTAATTATTTTATTAAGCAAGATTCCACTTTAATCAATGAAGATCTGCATAAATTAGACAATCAGATTCTCACAAACATATCGCATGCTCTAAAGGAACCGTTAACATCAATCAAAGGATTTTCTCAACTATTGATTGAAAATTATCGTGATGAGATGGAAGAAAATGTTTTTAACACCATTCAAAATATATTTAATCAATCTTTGCTTTTAGAAAACAAAATTATCACCATTCTGGACAATATAAAAACAGAAACTTCTCAATACGACATATTGCTAATAGAAGATGACTTAGCTACCATTCGTTTATTAACAAGCTATTTTGAAAGCAAAGGCTTTTCCTGTAAGGGTGTAGTTAGTGGAACAAAAGGATTGGAAGAGCTAGCAAATAACCCACCTAAGTTGGTATTGCTTGATATTATTTTGCCCGATTATAGTGGATACGACATCTGCAAACGAATTAAAGCAAGTAAAGAGCTTCAAAACATTCCGATTTATTTGTTAACTGCTATACCAGGTTCAGAAGTAGAAAAGAACCTCGAAGATAGTAATGCTGACGGTTATATTCTAAAACCATTTGACTTCTCTGATTTTGAAGTAATATTTCAATATTTATAGAAATATATTAGCATTTTTTATTAAAAATAAACGGGCTATGAGGGAATCGAACCCCCGACCTGCCGGTTAAGAGCCGGATGCGCTACCTGACTGCGCTAATAGCCCATTGAGTATTACTTGCCATTTAAAACGCACCTGGAGGGATTTGAACCCCCGAGCGCTTACGCGCACTGGCTTACTTGATCGTATTATCTACTCAAGGCCAGCGTCTTACCACTAGGCTACAGGTGCTCCAATTATTTTGATTCTACGCAGAATAATAATGGAACGATATTCCTAAGAATTATCTGCTTGATATTTTCAACCTATATCTGTAGATTTTTTATTTTTAATATTGTGATATAGATATTAAAATAGTTTATTTTTAATAAAATAAATTTCTTTTTATTTTAATCTCGTAATTCCTAACCTTTAAGAGAACAGTAAAGAAAAAATATAAATTTTATGTTACATTGACTCATAATTGAGATGATGTAAAAATGAGTGGGGCAAAAAATTTTAGGTATTTGATACCAGATCGATTATTTAAAGAAATTATCCAGAAAGCCGCAGAGGTTCATCCAAACATCGAACACTATTGGATTTTTGCTGATCGTAAAGAAAACTTTGGAATTGTTAATAAATTTATTGTTAATCCAGATTTAAGAAAATCAAAAACCCACGTCAAACCAAGAAGTTGGATGAGATATAAAAAGTCAAAAATTTATAACATGCGTAAGTTTAAACAGGAACTTAACGTAGATATCGTCTGGCAAGCACACACACATCCATCGGGAAACGATAAACTACACCCAATTGATAAGAGGATACTTAAATATCTTTCAAATGGGGTTATGATTATCATTATACCTCACATACCAGAAAAAGGGTTAGAGGGGCATATGGTGGGTTGGTATTACGATAAGCGCTATACAAAAAAACCGATGATTGAAAAGATGGTCTTTGAGATTATCCAAGAATGATTCTGAGCTCAGTTTATTTGGTTTTCTTTTTTAATTTTTTCTTTTTATTTTTTAAGGTTAAGTAACACAAATATTGTATTTTTCGGTTGTTTATTCAGTTTATGGAGATCATTACGGAGCAAGTATCTTCGGAATTAATACCTCATATGATTTAACCATTTATTTGTACTTAATCATAAATTGGGTGATATGTATTCCGTATGGAGTTTTATGGTATTACATCGAATTTAAGCTAAGAGAATATTACTTACATCATAAAAAAAAAAACAAGATAGGAAGAATAATCGGTTTAACAAAATAGAATCTTTATTTTTTTATATTCGCTTATTTTTAAAATGAACTGCTCATTCCAATGAAAAAGTATTAAAATTTTAAATTTTTATATGCAAAATATACCACTTGAAGATTATATCAACATTAAGCAAATGTCGCTTAGCTTGGTAGAACGCTTAAGCGTGCTAAAAGCGCTGGATTGCTAATCCAGTGTCCAACGGACTCGAGGGTTCGAATCCCTCCATTTGCGCTTATTATTTAAAAAGTTAAAACTTTAAAATCGAGAATGAATTGCTTTTTTCTTAAATACTTATGTTTTAACATATAATAAACAGAAGGTTTTAATGAATATGTTTTCACTATGCTCCAATAAAAAATTTGTTAAACTCACTGAATATATTCCATTCAACCAACTCTATTATATTTTCTATAAACAAAAATTAGAAAAAGCTAATTTAAAATATATTCAGCTTTTTATGAATTAATTTCAAACGGATTAGTAGCAGGGAATAAAGTAAAACATCAAGTAAGTGTCCCAAAATGGATATTAGAAAATCAAAAGTTTATGATTAGGGGTTTAAGAGGATTGCTTGATACGGATGGTTCAATAAGTGTTTTAAAGAAGAAAAAAACATTACTGATAGATTTCACTAGCGCTTCTTTGCCATTAGCACAATGTTTTAAGGAGATGTGTGAAAAATTGACTATAAAAACTAGTCCAAAAATCGTTAAAAGAGTTTGGAAAAACCCTTCTTCTGGTAATATATCAACTTCATATAAAGTTTTTATTGCCTCAAAACATGAAATTTGTAAATTCTTGTATATGATTAAACCCAAAAAGTGGGAGTATAAATGGAAAGAAATTAAAAGAAAAATCGAAAATCTTGGTAATTCTATTGAAGAAGTTCTAAAATATAGCTATGAAAGTTCACTTAATTCATATGCTGATAAAGTCTTGAAGGAATTAAACTAATTGAAAAAATTAATAAAATGTAAAGTAATTATTTTAAATAGCCCAAAAAAAGGGCCCATGGTCTAGTGGTTATGATTCAATTTTTTAAAATTGAATAATATACGTCTCGCTAATATAGTATGATTCATACTTACTCGAGAATACACCGAGAAGGTCGGGAGTTCGATTTTAAAGCGAAATTATCGCTTAAACGAAAACCTCCCTGGGCCCATTATTTATAATTTCGATGTATATAATTTTTTAATTCTTTCAGACCGAATTGCATTTAATTTGCAGTTTTTTAGATATTTTCCTATATCTGCAATAATTCCTGGAGCAGTGGTAGATTCTCTTAATATTACTATGTTTTCTAGAAATCCGAAGCGTTCTATTGAAGCAATGTCCCGATAATGTCCAGTTTTCACAAGTGCTTTTTTAAATTGACCTTTAGTTTCACCACTAACAAACACCGCCTCGAGATTCTCTGAAATCAGTTTTTCGTAAAAATCTAACGTTTTTTGATCTAAAACGCCTTGGATTTGTTGTTTTTCTTTATTTATCGCAACAATCTTCAAATAAACAGGGAATTTATTAATAAAATCATAGGTTTTGATAATTTCTGTCAATGAAACAGTTTTTCCATTACACAATTGAGTTCTCAAGTCATGAAGGTTTAATAATACATCAATCTTAGGATTTACAATGGCACAGTCTACAAAAATTCCAAAACCTACTTTTCCTACATCCAATAAGACTCCTTTAAAGACGTCGTTTGTATTAACATCTTCAAATTCATGTATAGCCCCAATCTTTTTCTTTAGTAGATTTAAAATGAATACTTCTTCGCCCCCTGAAATGAGAATTTCAAACCTATTATCAAACTTTCTTAATTTTTTAATACGGATTTTAGTGCCCGGAAAGCTCTGGCTTACTTCTTTTAAGTATTTAAGGTATCTAATCGAAATATCTTTGACGTTGCCTTTTTTTGGGATATTATATATTTGATCGTATAGAACCAGTGATTTTACCATAAAAATTCTCAAAAATTAGTGATATGAATAATATTATAAAGAATTGCTTAAATCTAAAATTTCCCTTTTTCTCACATCACATCAAGATTTTCTTTCGTTCTAACAAAATTTATATTAGTGTGGTTTTATGATTCATTAAATACAATATTAGAGAATTATGGTGGAGATATGGAACTACAACGGTTTAAATATTTAGTAGAAGAATTAAGGGAATATAACGGGATGGAAGAGATTTTCGTGTTGAGTCCTGAAGGTGAAATCCTTTTTAAATCTGAAGAATTCCAATTATCAAATGATGAAGCGAAAGCGATCTTACAAGCGTGGAAAGAACATGAACAAGCTTTAATGTTTCAGAGTTATAGATATGCCATTTTAAAAAACGATGAGATACAACTAGCGGCAAAAAATATCGTTGGAGGAAAAGGCAATATAGTAGGGTCCATTACGAGAGAAGGAGACTACATCATAGCCCATACGCAAGATGAGGGCCTTATAGTGCTTGAATGGTCTATTTTTATCAACAAGGTTGCTTGGAGTTAGCCGAGAAAAACTTTTTTTTATCTTTTAAATCCGATCTAAATTTAATAAATATTTATTGTTGATCAAAAAAGTTTAAATTTTAATTAAATTTTATAAAAAAAAAGCATTCAATAACTTCTAATATAAATATTTTATAAAGTTTCAGAGAATGATACTAAAATTCCTTAATAGATTAAATCGCGTTTAATCTACGTATAAATAAATCTCTGGAATGTTCAAATTGATACTAAAAATAGAGTCGAAGGGATAAAGAAAGATGGAAACTAAAGCTAATAAGATATATTTGATGTTTATATATGCAATTTTCCCCATAATTGCTTCAATAATCTATTTAATTGAAGAACCGATACCCTATCTAGGATCCGATGATTTAATTCATAGAATTGGTAGTATATTTGGGATTTTCGGTTTTATTTGGATGTGTTTTAACATCGTCATCATGACAAAAATTAGAGTCATAGAAACAAATTATAGCTTGGATTGGTTAAATAAATTTCACATGTGGACAGCGGTTATTGCAATAATACTTGGCTCTCTCCATTATCCATTAATACGTATAGGAGGAGCCATTGATCCTACTCAATTACGTACTGGAAATTTTGGTTGGGCTTCTTTTGTTCTTCTGATGGTATTGGCAAAAATCTTCATGTCAAATAGCCTAGTGAAGTACAAAGCAATCGGAAAACTGAGATTGTCTGCATACATTATGAGATTTAAATATGGTACCAATAAAATCCTTCATAATGTTATGATGGTAGGATTGGCTCTCATTTTTTACCACTCGATAATATCGTTCACATCGATAAGTTCGTTGTACATGCTTAGCGTATACTACTTTTTCTTTGGCATTACGATTATCGGATGGTTTTATCACAAGGTGATTCGAAGGCTTCGATCTACAAGTGACCCCTATGCGTATCGTAAAAACTCTTGGGACACTGTAAGCAAGGATTGGGTCTCAGAAAAGAATAAAAAGTGGGCATTTCGTTCATTAAAGCAAAACCCTTCGCTCTATCCATGTTTGCAATGCGGAACGTGTACGTCTGAATGTCCTGTTTCCATTGTTACAGAGGGAAACTATAACCCAAGAAGGAATATCTTAGCCACTCTTTTTGGGTATAGAGATTTGCTTTTAAATGGAGAAGATTTAGTAATCTGGGGTTGTACCGATTGTCATACATGTGAGGAAGTATGTCCTCAAGGTATTGAACTGACAGATTTATTTGCATCCTTGAAGAACCAGAGTATTGCTTTAGGTAAAGGGCCAGATTATATTATTGAACAAGCCAAAACAATTTTTGACAACGCGAAAGCTATTCCTTCTCAGCCAGCTATCGAACGTAGGCGCCAAGAATTAGGATTACCAGCAGTTTCAGAACCAAATATTAGTGAAGTGCAAACTTTGCTAACTAACTTAGGAATTAAAGACAAGCTTGAATTGAGAACTTAATTAAATAATTATGATGAGTATTTTTCCAAAGAATATTTCTTTTTTAATTTATTATGAATAAGAAAAGATTAATACAAATAAAGACCTCAAAACTGAGAAAAATTAGGAATAATTATCGTGGTGTAATTATTGCTGCTTGTTCTTGGCAGCAGACGAAGGCAATGGAGTCAGATTCGGTGGATTCGAATGATGATTGGTGGTCAATAGAACGCCCCCTTCGTGCTTCGATTTGCGTATGCCCTTCTTGTTTTAATTCGAAGTCTGATATGGTATACAACCCTGTTTTGGAAAAACTATTCTGCTCAAAATGTTATGAGTTAAATAAAAAATTCAAGACTTCTAGATTATATCCTTAACTAAATTTTTTTTTATTCTATTCTATAAAACCAAATTTTCAGATACAAATTACAATAAAGGTTATAGTTTATTTAGTAAAAATATAAATTTTATTGATTATTTGATTATTAAAATAGTAAAAAAAATACGTAATAAAAATTAATTAAAAATTCTATTAGGAGAGATTCATGTTCCAGCAACAAGGAAGGGGTTACGATATGGCCATAACTCAGTTTTCCCCTGAGGGTCGTCTTTTTCAGGTTGAGTACGCCATAGAAGCTGTAAGAAGAGGGACAACATCTATTGTATGCAGAAATAGTAATTCTGTGGTATTTACCGTAGAAAAAAAGAGTTCCGAGCTTCAAGAGATTATTGGCTCTGAGAAAATTTTTAAAGTTGACGACCATATTGGCGTGGCTATCGCTGGGCTCACAGCTGACGCAAGAGTTTTAGTTGATAGAGCTCGCGTTCAAGCACAGGTTAATATTTTAAATTATGATGAAACAATTTCTATAAAAGATAGCACTTTAAACATTTGCGAATACCTCCAAATGTTTACCCAGAATGCGGGCGTAAGGCCTTTTGGAGTAAGTTTCCTTATAGCGGGAATTGATTCCAATGGACAAGCGTCTTTGTACTTAACTGATCCCTCTGGCGCTATGTGGGGCTATAAGGCCTTTGCGATTGGGTCAGGAGCAACGGAAGCAAGAGCTTACCTTGAAGAAAATTATAAAGAAGATATAAGTGATGAGGACCTAAAGTTGTTACCTTTAAGGACCTTGAAGGAATTAATGGGTGAAAATTTAAGTAAGGATACTTATGATGTAGCTTTCATTATGAAAGACGATTTAAAATTTAAGCTATTAAATGATCAAGAAAAGGAAGAATTATTAGCTAAAATATAATCTTCTTATAATTATATTTGATTCAAGGTTATCTCAAATTAACGTTTATCTAATAATAGAAGGCAAAAAACATACAGAAACTATATATTTCCATAAAGCAAATAGAGATAAGTTTCAATGATAGGCAGAGCGCGGATAGATTTAGGGGATTTTATCATCGGACGCATTCAAAAAGAGGGTCGAACATTTGAAATGCTGTTAGCCCCAGATCAGGCTTGGGAAGCAAAAAAAATGATTCGAGAAGAAATCAATAAGCGCCTTGTAGAAGGAAAGGATAAATCTCGCGTTTCTGTTGACGAACTTCTAAAAAACCCTAAGATATCAATTGAATTAATTTTCGAAAGCTTCATTGTATTTGAGGATTTAAGGCGAGGAAAAAAAGCTACCGACGGTGATATGGAGGCTGTATTTAACACTTCAGAAGGAAGAATTATAGCGAGCCATATATTACTTGATGGGGAGATTCAATGGACTCACTCTCAAAGAGATGAAGAGAAGGAGAAGAAATTAAAACAAATTATAACAATAATTACCAAAAATGCAATAAATCCTCAAAATAAGAAGCCACATCCTTATCAGAGAATCGAGAAAGCATTAGAAGAAGCTAACGTTAAAGTTGACTTGATGAGAAACGCAGAAGAACAGGTAGATGATGTTATAAAACAAATACGGGCAATTATACCTATTCGGATGGAACAAGTGGAACTCGCGCTCAAAATACCTTCTGTATTTACCGCTAAAGGTTATAACATAGTAGCACAATTAGCACAAATTAAGAAAGAGGAGTGGCAATCGGATGGATCATGGGTATCAGTTGTTAGTTTGCCAGCAGGGTTGCAGATGGAATTAATAGATAAGTTAAATAAACTTACTCATGGAAGAGTTCAAACTAAAATTATGAAATCTTAACTGATTAATTTTTGACTAATTTTTGTATAGTGTTTTTTTTACTACATTGGTTAAGTAAAAGCATAAATAATAAGAAAAAGTGAGTTTAAGAAATGGAACATGAGAAAGATGAACCTATTGAAGAACCTACAACGGACAATTCTGAGGATGTAGATGTAGATGAGTTTGATGACGAGGAAACTTCCCGCGATCTTGTTGTACCTGGAGAAATTTTAACAGAAGATACAAAAAATTATCTACCGGGACGTGGAACTATATTTAACAAAGATAGATCTAAGATTATATCTCTAAATATTGGATTAAAACAAGTTAAGAGAAATTACATTAATGTAATTCCACTTAGAGGATTTTATACGCCCCGTCCAGGAGACAAAATAATTGCGTTAATTACTGATAAAAATCCCGTTAAATACATATGTGATATAAACTCGAAAGATAAAGGTATTTTAAAACCCAAAAACACTGTAGCAAGAGGAAAACCAAGAGGTTACAGAGGCGGAGCACCTGATCGTCAGGATAATTCTACGGAAAAGTATGACATCGGAGACATTTTAATAGTTAAAGTGCTTTCGGCAGATAGGTTAAACAAACCGGAATTAACAACTGTTGGTAAATATTTAGGTAAAAGAAGGGATGGATTAGTGATCACAATTGACACTCCAAAAATACCCCGTATTATAGGCCGTAGTGGTTCAATGATTAAAATGTTAAAAAATCTAACTAAAAGTAATATATTTGTGACTCAAAATGGTCGTATTTGGTTAAAAGGCGAAGATTTGGCTCATGAAAGATTGTTAATAGATGCAATACGAAAAATAGAAAAAGAGGCCCATACTGTAGGGCTAACAGACCGAATGTCTGAATATATTGAAAATGAAAAAAAGATAAGAGGTATGAATTAAATGCCGTTAATTATTAAAGATGAGTATCCGGAGAAATTATTTCGTGAAGATGGTAAGAGGCTAGACGGTCGAGATAAGAACGAGTTGAGACCTATTACAATGGAGGTCGGAGTCTTAGAAAATGCTGACGGCTCAGCTTACTTAGAATGGGGTAATAACAAAATAATTTGTGCCGTTTATGGACCTAGAGAAGTACATCCTCACCATTTAGCAAAACCGGACAGAGGAATCTTACGTGTATTTTATCGGATGGCAACTTTTTCGGTGTTTGAAAGAAAACGCCCTGCCCCTGGTCGCCGAGAAAAAGAAGTTTCAATGGTAATAAGTGATTGCTTGAAACCCGTTTTATTTTTAGAACTTTATCCTGGAACATCATTTGAGGTTTATATCAACGTTCTAGATGCAGATGGTGGAACACGATGTGCGTGTACCACTGTTGCAGCATTAGCTCTTGCAGATGCAGGCATTCCTATGAGAAGTTTAGTAACAGCCGTTGCTATAGGTAAAATTGACGGAGAATTAATAACTGATCTATCAGGGATAGAAGATAAAGCTGGTGAAGCAGATTTACCTTGTGCTATGACATGGTTTAACGAAGAACTATCATTACTTCAATTTGATGGTAGTATGAATTTAGAAGAATTTAACCAAAGTCTGGCCCTTGCTAAAGAAGCACTCTCTAAAATCTATGAAATTCAGTTGGATGCATTGAAAAAGAAATATATAGAAATTCAAGAAGAATATAGCGGAGGAGAGAAATAAGAATGATGAATATAAAGCGTGTAATATCGACTATAGAAAAGAATTATATTCTTTCTAATCTGAAAAAAGGAGAAAGAATAGATGGCAGAGACCTTTGGCAATATAGAGACTGGAATATTAAAAGTAATGTAATCGCCTCAGCGGAGGGATCTGCTGAAGTTTCTTTAGGAAAAACAAAGGTGATCACTGGAGTGAAATACGATGTAGGTACACCATTTCCAGATCTTCCTAACGAGGGAGTTTGTACATTTATGGCCGAACTATTACCTTTAGCATCTCCTTTGTTTGAAAGAGGACCTCCTAACGAACAATCTATAGAATTAGCACGCGTTGTTGATAGGGGAATTCGCCATGCAGACTGTGTGCAAACGAAAAAGCTATGTATAAAGGAAAAAAAAGCAGTCTATATTATATTCGTAGATATTTATGTTATTAATTATTCAGGGAATTTAATTGATGTTGGTGGTATTAGTTCTTTAACTGCGTTAATTTCAAGTAAAATCCCGGAAGGAAAATGGGAGAACGACGAAATTGTATGGACAGGAAAATATTTTACCGGAGATACACTTGTGAACGAATTACCTATAGTTTCAACATACGGAAAGATAGGAGATATTATTTTTTCAGATCCGAGTTTACCAGAAGAATTAGTATGCGATGGAAGAATTTCAATTTCGGTAACCGAAGATAAAATAACTTCTATTCAAAAAAGTGGATCCGCTACTTTTTCTATAGAAGAAATTGAGATGTTAGGTAAAAAATCTATGGAGTTTGGTAAAAAAACTAGAAAAGATTTAGATCTCTGGCAATACAAAGTTTAAGACGAAGGTTTTTTGATATTAAAAAAATTTTTATTTTTATTTTTAATTTATAATAAACATGACTAATTCAAGTTTTAATTTAAGTCACTTTTCTTGAAACAATTGGTTTTAAGAGGAATTCTTATCTCCTCATTAGAAAAATTTAAAGTTTATACTAGTTTTTATTTAAATACATTATTATAAAAGAAACTAGTGAACGATATGGGTAAAACTAAAAAAACTGGGATATCGGCAACCTTTGGAGCGCGTTATGGTGCTAATGTAAGAAAGAAATGGCGCTTGGTAATGGAGAAGCAAAAAGGTGGTAATTTAAAATGCCCACGGTGCGAAACAAAAGGATCTATTAATAGAATCTCCACAGGTATATGGCATTGTAAAAAATGTAATGCTAAGTTTACTGGTGGTGCTTATGATACCCAAACTCCTCGTGGTGCTGAATCATTCAGAATAGCGAAGCGAAAGCAACGAGAGTTAGAAACTATAGAAGAATAATGAATAAAAATAACTTACTTATTATTAAATCTACCTTAGAGTTTCAATTTAAAACGCCTGAATTATGTAATTATTCTTATAACTCTATTTTACCTGAATTTAAAGTTCAAAAATCAAAAAGATCCACTGTATCTTTTAAAAAAGAAGAAAAATCCTTAATCTTTTTAATAGAAAGTAGAGATATTACCGCATTCAGAGCTTCAATTAATGAAATCATCAGTTTTGGTCGGATATTTGAAGGCGTTTTGAATATTGTAAATAACACGCAATAAGCCTAAGATTAAATTATTCGTAAATTTCATATTCCACATTTCATTAGATATTATAAAACAAATGTTGTGATTTTCGTTGACGATTAATTTAGATCAATTAGATGAAGAAACAAAAAAAAAATTTCAAAATTTAACTCAGGTTGGGCAGACTTTAGAACTCCTAACACAACAGAAGATTCAAATTGATAGTTCTATCAGAGAAACAGAACTTGCACTGGGAGAGTTAGAAAAAGCAAATCCCGATACAATAGTTTATAAGCAAATTGGGGGTATAATGGTTAGAAGCGAAAGAGATAAGCTCCTGGCAGAAAAAACATCTAATAAAGAAACTTTAAATATGCGATCAACCACGCTTGCTCAAAAAATAGAACGAACAAAGAGCACTTTTGAAAATATGCAAAAATCTCTTCAAGCAGATCTTCAAAATCAATAATTTAATGAAATATTCATGCTTAATTCTAAAAAAGAGGTTTTTTTAAACTTCTTAAAAGGAAAAAATCTCTTAATTACCACCCATGATTTAGCAGACCTTGATGGTTTTATCTCAGGAATTGCCTTAAAATACTGTTTTGAAACTCATTTCCCTAACCAAAGCATACAATTAACTTTTTCAGGGCTATCTAAGCATACAAAAAGTTTTATAAACAAATTTAGTACAAAATTTCCAAACTTTAGCTTTACCTATCAAGAGCATGTTGAATTATCAGACATCGATGTTATCGTAATAGTTGACTCAAATAATCTAGATCAAATAAAGCTATTTAATAATTTAGATTTGAACATTCCTTTTGTCTTTATAGATCATCATTTAAATTTACAGAAAGATTATTCAGGTAATATTTCTTCACTTAATTTGATTTTTGAAAATTATTCTTCAACATCAGAGATAGTGTCATATTTATTTGATGATTGCAACATAAAGCTTCCAATACCATACAAATATCTCCTTGTATCAGCAATATTGACCGATTCTGGGTTTCTCAAGTATGGAAATACCGGAACAATAAAAAATTTAAATAATATCTTACAGGATCAGTTAGAAATTCAGGATGTATTACCCCTACTAGAAAGAGAAGTAGACCTCTCAGAGAAAATTGCACGAATTAAAGCTCTTCAAAGAGTTAAATTAATTCGAATTAACAATTGGTTAATAGGAATATCACATCTTAGTAGCTTTAGTGCTTCTGCTGCTTCAACCTTAACAAAAGTGGGTTTTGACATTGGAATTGTCGTATCTGAAGATAAGTCTGATTACAGAATCACCACTCGAGCAAAAAAACAAGTTTGTCTAAAAACAGGTTTACATCTCGGGAAAATTATTAGTAAAATAAATAATGTGAATGGTGGTGGACATGATGGCGCTGCTACTTTGAATGGTAAGAACGATGTAGAGGAAAGTCTTAATCAAATAATCGATAAAATAAAAGAAACTTTAATTAATTAACTATCCTTATAAAGCAAAAAGAATTATAGATATCTCCTTTCATGAGCTTAATTAAATTTAATAATTTTCATTTTCGATATAAAGGAAACGATGAGTATGCGCTTAAAAATATTAATTTAGAAATAGGTTCGAATAGATTTGTTTTATTAGCTGGGGAGACGGGATCTGGAAAAACTTCATTAATTAGATGTTTGAATGGATTAATTCCCCAATTTTATGCTGGTTATTATAAAGGACATGTAGAAATTTCAGGAAAAAACACCACTGAAGCAACAATATCAGAATTATCTACTGAAGTTGGAATCGTATTTCAAAATCCTGAAAACCAACTAATTACAATGAATGTAGAACACGAGATAGCTTTTGGTTTGGAAAATTTAGGAATTCCTAAGGAGGAAATAAAAGAAAAAATTAAGGAAGTTGTAGAGATAACTGAAATTGAAAGGATAATAGATAAAGCCCCTTTCGAGATAAGTGGTGGTGAGCAACAACGAGTTGCTATTGCTTCAATTTTAGTATTAGAACCTATGGTTATTGTCTTGGACGAACCAACAGCAAATTTAGACCCGTTATTTGCAAGAAAAATTTTAAACCTGTTAAAAAAAATTCAAGTAGAAAAGAAGATGACTATCATAATTAGTGAACACCGAATGGATTTAATTCTTCCATTAGTAGACGAAATAATTTTAATGAAAGAAAGTGAGATCATAGCTCATGATACTAAGGATAAAATCATAAATTCTAACATATTTGAGAATTTGAATATTAATAAGCCAAAAATATATTCAATTTTCAATGAATTAAAAAATAGAAATCAATTTCAACACGATATTCCAGTTTCTATTCAAGATGCCATAAGTTCATTAAAAATGATTAAATAACTCGAAATACTCATGATGGATGAAAATTCGCACCCTTTAATAATGGTACACGATGTTGATTATGTGTATTCAAACGGAACAATTGCATTAAAGCAAGTTTCATTAAATATTAAGAAAGGCGAATTTATTGCAATAATGGGGCAAAATGGAGCGGGAAAAACGACATTGATTCGTACTTTTAATGGTTTAATCCGACCAACAAAAGGAAGTATTTTTTTAGAAGGAGAAAATATTGAGTCAAAAACTATTGCTACAATATCTAAAAAAGTTGGAGTTATCTTCCAGAATCCTATGCATCAACTATTTTCTAATACATTAGAAGACGAAATTAAATTTTCCTTGAAAAATCTAAATTTAGATAAAGAAGAAATTCAAATTAAAGTCGATCAAATACTAAAGGAATTTGATCTCGAAAAATATCGAAAAAGATCCCCATTTAACTTATCTGGTGGAGAATCAAAAAAATTAGCTACAGCTTCTATTCTATGTCGAGACCCTGACATTCTAGTTTTTGACGAACCAACATTAGGGCAAGACGCAAAAGAGATTAATTTCTTCCTTGGATTAATAAAGAACGAGTTAGAAAGAGGAAAAACAATAATAATAGTCACTCATAACATAGAATTTACAGTAGAACATGTTCCAAGGACAATCTTGATGGGTAGGGGACAAATTATTGCGGATGGTCCAACACAGAGTATTTTTACGAACGAGTTTTTAATATCAAAATCATCATTAATTATGCCACAAATATATCTATTCAAAAAAGAACTTCAAAAAATAGGAATTACTGTTCCTAAAGAAATTATTAGAGAAAGCGAAATAATTGATTTTTTGGATGTTTATTTGCAGAGCAAATCCACAATTTAAAGGAGGAAAATTAATAAATGTCTTTAGAATTTCTGAGCGCTTTCAAATTCTTGAAAAAAGAGACTTTTCTCCACAGTTTAGATCCAAGAACTAAATTATTACTTGCTATAACATATACGATTAGCGCTCTATTATTTCAAGAAATAATCCCCTTATTACTAATTTTAATAACCCTACTCCCAGTAATAATTATTGGAAAGTTGTTTAAAAAATGGGTTAAGAGCGTCAAAGGAATGTCTTTCCTCTACGTTTTTATTATTGTTCTTAATACTCTATTTATTAATGAAAATGGATTATCGTTCGCCATTGCTATGATCTTAAGGATTTCTATAATGATTTCAGCATTCTCTTTGTTTTTTTTAACTGTAGATCCAAACGATTTAGCTCTTTCCCTAATTTCTATGAAAATCCCATACGAGTATGCATTTTCTTTCTCGTTAGCATTTAGGTTTGTTCCAACTATTGCTATAGAAACACAAAATATCATCGATGCTCAACAGAGTCGAGGATATGAAATGCAAAAAAAAGGGATTATAAATCAAATAAAAAACTTATTTCCTCTTTTAGTTCCTCTTATTGTTAGTTCTATAAAAAGAGCCTTTAACGTAGCAGAAGCCTTAGAATCACGATCTTTTGGTAATAAAAAAGATCGGACATTTTATTATACGATTAGTTATTCCTTAAAAGATTGGATATTTTCGCTATACTTGATTCTTTTGGTAGCTCTTTTAATATTTATTAGAATTAACTTCATGTTAATGCCATTATGGTTTAGGTGGAGTTTACCATTATGAATACCTATTCTATTGCGAATTCAAATGGTGTTTCTAATTATTACATTGGAATTAACCAGATTGAGATTGATCCCAAAGAAGTTCAAATAAACAAATTAGTAGAATTAATTGAAATTATTCAAAGTCATTATGAAGATACCCTTTTACAATTCTTCAACGATAGATATATTCTAAACCCAGAACATATATTACATGCTTGTCATTTCGTCCAAAAAGCCTTCTATACTAAAAATAACATTTCAAATAAAAAGAATCTTGAATTTCTTCTATACTTAGCTACTAAAAGACAAATTAAGCTAAGTCTCGAATTTTTTGGGGTAAACGATTATAATTTACAAGATAAAAGAATAAGTTTTTGTATTATCTCTCAAAAGGATAACATTCAGCAAGTGAATATCGAAATTAATAGCTATTTACATTCTCAAGATATAGACTTAAATTTAGGAAATTTATCTATTGATAAGTTTAAAAACATCAAAAATTATTTTGAGTTTTCTGATACCCAGATTTTAACCGTCTTAAAGGCTTACGGATATAAAAACGACGTATTAGATATAAGTTCCAAAAATTTAGAAAGCTTGTATGGAGCATTGAATGACTTAATTTGTGAAAAAATGGTTTTATTAAGTTTAGAAAAAAGGAGATCTATTTAGAACTTATTGTACTTATTATTGATAACAAAGATATCATCGGGAGTTAGAAACGATATCCCACTAACCTTTCCTAGAAGTTCGATCTTTATAATTTTATCTGGATTATCTAAATCTACTCTATTAGTAATTATTTTTGCCACTGATTCAATAATGGCATCTCGTTCAATGATCTCATTTTTTCTACGTTTTAATTCGATCTTAAAAGAATCTTCTTTGTTTAAATAAAGAGGATAATATTTTTCTACAAAATCCTTTATTACTTTTAGTTTTGTTTCACACACGTAATCAATAGGGACAATTTTCAGGATGAATTGAAAAAAACTAGAATCTTTTTCTAGGATTTCTTTAATCTTTCGTATCACTTCTTTAGTATCAAGGTTGGTTGCAGCGGTTATTAATCCAGGATATTTGATCCCTTGAATAATAGGGTATGTATCGCCACACATTAACAGAGTAAACCAAATTTCTGCTTTTGCATTCACTTCGTTAAATCTCGAAGTTGAGACTAATAAATTAAAGTTATTCAATATTTACTCCAAATAGTTAATTTTTATTTAATTTAATAAAAACTTCAATTTCCTCTTCTGTTACGACCCCAGTCCGCAATAGCTTTAACTCTTCTAAAGTACAATCAACAATTGTCGTGGGAACTTTCGTTTTGGTTTTTCCCCCATCAAGTATTAGATCTATTGGTGTTAAAAATTTTTTCGATACTTCGTTTCCACTTATCGATGGAGGTTCTCCAGAATAGTTAGCTGAAGTTCCTATTATTCCACCAAAATATCCTTTTATTTTTAATTTTTTTAAAATAGTTAGAACGATCTCGTTTTCTGGTACGCGAATACCAATCGTATTTTTACCAGCCGTAACTTCTGGAGGAATAATACTTGGTTCCTTCTTATTTAAAATTAAGGTCAATTGACCAGGCCAGAAGTGTTCAGCTAATTTATAACCTATTTTGTTAAATTCCGCAACTTTTTCTGCTTCTTCAATATCTGCAACTAATAGTAATAATCCTTTTGAACGATCTCGATACTTGATATCGTAAATCCTATTTATTATTTCAAGGTTGAGAGGATCTCCTCCTAGACCATAAACTGAATTAGTTGGAAAAGCAATTAATTTACCCTCAATAATGTTCTCCACTGCAGTTTCGAAAACAAATTCTAAATCTTGAATTTTTTTCCCTTTAAGTTTTATTAAAAAACCCATTTGGATTCATTTGGATTATTAGTTTATTAAATAATAAAAAAGGCTTCACTGATGATTTTCTTGGCAGAATAATTCATCAGCAAGATTAGCCCACTGAAGATCGAGTCTCTCTTGAAGTTCAATTAACTCTTTTTCAGATAATTTTGAAAATCGTTTCTGTCTTGATAAGTAATCGATTAGTGGAGCTCTTTTTGAAGGATCTAATAGTGGTTTGCTTTTTTTTGATAATGTTAAAACACCATTTTCGATTTCATATAAAATCCACGAACCTGTTTTAACTGCTAAGCGAGGAATTTCAATAGAATCTTCGGATGCAATACCCCATCCCGGAGGACAAGAAGCTAAAACATGAATGTATTTACATCCTTCAATTGATTTTGCTTTTTTAAATTTCTCATAAAGATCGAGAGGTTCACTTACAGAACAAGTAGCAACATAAGGGATATCATGTGCCGCCATTATCCTCGGCAGATTTTTTTTATATCGTTCTTTTCCTAATGTAGTTGTAGTCGTTATTGCTCCATGTGGTGTGCTAGAGGATCGTTGAATTCCAGTATTCATGTATGCTTCGTTATCGTAACAACAATAAATGATATCCGAATTTCTTTCAGCTGCACCACTTAAGCCTTGAATCCCAATATCTGTTGTTCCTCCATCACCAGCAAAAACTAATGTCGTCATTTTTTCCCATACTTTGCCTGGGAATTTATACGATTTTGCTTTAAAAGCTGCAGAAACTCCTGTTGCCGCTGCGGCCCCCGCAGCAAATGCCATATTCATAAACGGGAAAGTTGGTGCTGTCTTTGGCCACAACCCAACAACAACATTTAAACAACTAGCAGGTGTAACTAAGGATGTATTCGGACCAAGAGCTTTCATAGCCCACCTTAAAGCAATTTCAAGACCGCAACCAGCACATGTGGAATTTCCTGCTAAAAAATATTCTTCTTTACCTATTTCTAATGCTTCTTTAATGGATACCATATTTAATCGACCTCCAATAATCCATCCCAGAAAGTTCCTTCAATCATATCTGCTGGAAGCTCTCCAGTTTCGTTTAATTTTATCAAAACCTTTAGTTGGTTTTTCTGTTGTTCTAATCCAACCTCTCTACCGCCTAAACCCATAATAATTGGTAGAACTCTTGTAGATACTCCGGTGCCGTGTAAAGCTGTTTTCACTTCGCAACTTACTGGACCTCCAGTAGGAGACCCAAATGCAGTAGCTCTGTCAGCTACCCCAAGAACTTTTACCTTTTTCGCAATCTGTATTATGTCTTCTACTGGAAAGGGTCTAAAATATCTTAATTTTACACTACCAACCTTATAACCTTCATTTCGAAGGTCATCAACAGCATCTTCCATTTGCATGGCAAGTTCACCATAATTAAGCACAGCAACTTCCGCATCCTGCATTTTATATTCTTCAATTAAACCATTTCCATAGGATCGACCAAATTTTTTCTCGAATTCTGTAGCAGCGTCTTGTATTTTTTGCTTCGCTAATGTATGGGTATAGTGAATTTTTAATCTAAATTCGTTATAAAAACCAGATGGCATGATTAGATTCCCGTGCATCATTGGTCTTTCGGGATCGAGAAAAATGTGAGGCCACCCCTTCTCATCTGGAAGTGGTGGTAAAAATTCATCAACGGCTTTTTGATCTTCGATGATTACCGGTTTTGATGTGTGAGATACAGTAAATCCACCATAAGCTACGAATTTAGGCAATAGAATTTCGTGATCTTCGCATATTTTATATGACATTAAAATATCGTCGTAGATCTCTTGGTGCCCTGCAGCAAATGAAATCATCCAACCAGTATCTCTACAACTTATTACATCAGTGAAGTCGGCCCAAATATTCCATGGAGGAGCGGGAGCTCTAGAAGCAATTGTAGTTACTATAGGTAAACGCGCACCTGCGGCCCAATGAACCATCTCGTACATGTAAAATAATCCTTGTCCAGAGGTAGCAGTGAAAGTACGAGTCCCTGCAGTGCTTGCACCTATAATCGATGCCATCACTGAGTGTTCTGACTCGAATTTAATGTATTGAGTTCCAGGCATCTCACCGTTATCTGCGAACTCTGATAATTTTTCTACTACAGTAGTTTGTGGAGTAATGGGATAAGCGCTTATCACTTGAACGCGTGCAGATTTCGCAGCATAAGCAGCTGCTACATTACCCTTTATTATTTTAGTTTCTCTTTCCTGTCTAAAATCTTCTTGTGCTTCAACCATATTAAACTTCACTCTCTCTAACCATTTCTATACTTTTTGTGGGACATTCTTTAGCACAAATACCACAACCTTTACAATAAATATAATCAACTTCAAATTCTCCTTCTTTATTTCGGATTATTGTACCTTCGGGGCAATACATCCAGCATATACCACACTTAGTACAAGTTTCCCGATCAACATTAGGTTTAAACGTCCTCCAATCACCAGTAGTTCCAATACTTCCTTTAATAGGAAATGATATAGGTATTGGGGGTAGTTCTTTCCAATTTTTATATTCTTGAACCTCAGGTCGCTTTTCTTTATCTTCACATATGTTCTTCCATTTCACCTTATTCATTCAAATTCAACCTCTTTAACGTTATTGAAAGCTTCGACAGCAACTTCAAAATTTTTCTTACCTTTTGTTTCTCCAAATTCGCTATAGATCACTTTTTTCATAGTGTCTAAATTATAAAAGTTACTTAACTTTCCAAATGCTCCGAGCATTGGAATATTCAAAATTGGGCCACTCGAATGCATAAAATCGAATTTTATGCAAATTCCTGTTGCATCTACAATAAAGATCTTTATGTCTTCGGGAAATTCGCATGTATCAATCGGGTTTTTTGTATTGATTAATAAGGTGACTCCACTTTTTATTGTCTCTAAAATTCTCGGAATATCTAATAAGGAGGGGTCAAAAATAAACATGTAATCCGGATTAATTACGCTGTCGTAAGTTTTTATCGCTTTGCTCCTTGATAATTTAGTAAAAGCTTGGATAGGTGCGCCTCTCCTCTCTGCTCCAATAATAGGTATAGCAATAGCATCTTTAAAACTTTCTTCGTAAGCTAATTGAGCTAGAAGCTGACTAGCAGTAATAGCGGTTTGACCTCCTCGACCGTGAAAAGTAATTTCTATTATTCCATTATCCGTCAATTTTTTCCATCCTTTTAATTAATCGATCTTTTAAATTTGATAATAATAAAAGCCGTAAAACAATATTATAGTTATTTTTTTGGAAAACTTATAAAATTATCTTAAATAGAACTACTAAGGTTAATTAACTAGCAAGGAATTAAAAATTTCTGGAAAAAATTTATAAGGTAGACACTGAAATTGATGAAAATTAATAATAATTTTTATTTAATTTTATAAAATATGATAGGGATTAATTTTGTCAGAAAAATCAAAAAATGAGGAAATAGAATATTCGTTCAAATGTCCTTCATGTGATAAAGGTAAAATAAAAATTCTTAAAACTACATATGATGTGCCTGACGGAGATAAAATGTTACTTATTAAATTTGAATGTAACATTTGTAATTTTACTAATAATGATGTTATTCCTTTAACTACTAACAATACTCCCGGAATTATGACTTTAAGTGTTTCAAATGAAAAAGATTTAAAATCAAAAATCTATCGTTCCCCCGTTGGAAAATTAGAAATTCCAGAGTTGGAATTATTCGTTGTGCCTGGTCCAAACGCAGATTTTTACTACACAAATGTTGAAGGGATATTATTTAGGTTTGAGAATGCGGTATCCATATATCGTAAAAATCTCGAAAAAGACGACGATGAAATAGAAGATATTGATAAAATTTTACACGATCTACAAAAGGCGATGAATGGAGAATTTAAATTTACCTTAATTATAACTGACACAGAAGAAGGAAGTTATATCATTCCTGAAGATGAATCAAAATACTCGTTTCAAAAATTCGAACAGAAAGAATTAAATTAAAAGTAATCAGTGTAATTATCATAATTTCTAAATAGTAATATATTTTTTAAATTAGATTATAAAAAGTGCGAAATCAAGTGACAATTAAAAAAGTTGGAATCCTCACAGGTGGGGGCGATTGCCCGGGTTTAAACTCAGTCATTTACGGAATTATGCTAAAAGCTTATGACGCAGGTGTAGAATGCGTTGGAATTCTAAAAGGTTGGAAGGGTCTTATAGAAAATCTAACTATCCCACTTAAAATAGCAGAACATGATGACTTACACACTATTGGAGGGACTATTTTATATACAAGCAGAACCAATCCATTTAAAGGAAAGGAGTCTAAAGAAAAAATCGCTCAAGATTTAGTTACTAAATTAGAGGGTTTAGAAATAGATGCCTTAATCGCAATCGGGGGGGATGATAGTTTAAGCGTTGCGGATGCTATGTGTAAATACGCAAATGCAAATGTAGTAGGATGTCCAAAAACGATCGACAATGACCTTTTTGGGACTCATTATACGTTTGGGTTTTGGAGCGCTGTACAACTAGCTTCTAATGCGATGGATAACTTAACGACTACCGCAAGATCTCATCAAAGAGTATTTGTAGTAGAAGTTATGGGAAGAGACGCAGGATTTCTTACGATGTATAGTGGAATTTCTGCTGGGGCTGATATAATATTAATTCCTGAAACACCTTTTAGTTTAGAAAAGGATATTGTTGATGTGCTTAAAAAAAGAGTCAATTCAGGTTACAAATATCACATAATTGCCACATCGGAAGGAGCGTATCCGAATTCAGAGTCGTTGAAAAAGGATTTTAAAACAATATCACAAGAAACGATAGATAAATTACCTAAGGATACATATGGAAACCCTTTGCTTGTAAAATTGAACATATCCAAAATAATTGTTGACGAACTCAACTTAAGAGAAGATTTGAAAAAGGAATTTCAGAATAATAGGGTGGATTTTGAGTGTAGAAGCGTAGTTCTGGGCCATACAATGCGAGCAGGAACCCCTAATTCGTTCGATAGAATCTTAGGATTAAGATTTGGATTAGCAGCCATGAAACTTGTTTTAGAAGGCAAATTTGGAAACATGGTTTCGCTTCAAGGAAATAAAATTGAAACTATACCACTTTCAGAAGGTGTGAAGAAAAAATATATTACGACTGATAGCGATAAAATGGAATTACGAGATCTATTAGTGAAAATTAGATATTTATCGAAACAAGATTAATTTCAAAGTTATTTTTATTATGGATTAAAAAAAAGAAATATGAATTAACCAAAATGTTTTTCTTCTTCATGTTCAGCATCTAACGCGTCTAGTTCCACATCGCGACCAATCCATTTTTCGCTTAAAATTCTTTACAAACTCT